>SMTZ1_10001190_pt1 | contig 48935 bp, 51 predicted proteins | sample DeeMarSWOR136_30_FD_25667 | JGI IMG/M metagenome (IMG submission 25667) | reverse complement strand
TGCCCACTGCCAGCAGGATAAGAGCGATTAACAGGGCTTGCCCTGATTCCGACCTCTTGAACATTTTCCCCACCTGTTTAATATAATACTACATATTTTGAAGTCAGGCGAGATCCCTGGGCGTGCGCAACTTGGTTATGTTACCCATAAAGAGAGCCCAAGCTTTGACCTGGGCTCTTTTTATGTGACGGGCTCTATAGAACTCTACTTCTTTTTAGGTTCGTGAACCTTGATGTTACCCCCCTCAAGGTTCCCGCCGAAATAATACTCGTTGCCTAATAAATTACCCGGGTCGCCGCCAATACCTATCAATATCTCATCTCCAACCTCATCATCATCTACGCCACTTACCCAAAAACTAAGTTCCTCCCCATCTATTGAGCATGTTCCCCAGAAATAGTAATCTATTTCGGGTTGGGTATAGGCAAATGTGCCCTCAAATGTGCCATGTACATTAGTAGTATTGTCACCGTGAGCAACCAACTGGAATTGCCCTTTGGCGCCGATTTGTTCCCAATTCTCTGGAGGCCAATCTATACCCGGTGAAAATGTCGGTGGCAATGGTGCTGCCCCGTCAATTTGCTCCTCCGTAGGTTGTCCCGTGAATCCGAATGTTACTTTTCCAGCACCATAGTCATCGATGAACCAACCTCCACCGGTTGCCTTATTGCCTACGCAACCTGCTCCACCTACAACAAGCGCCGCCAATAAAAGACCAAGCAAAATGTATTTCGCTTTCATTGTCCACCTCCTGATTACGTAGATCCAGATTATTTCTAACTTGATTTTAAATGCCATATACATTACAGGTCAATTAAGAATAGTTGCGAAATGTTACAATAATGTTACAGGTTAGTTAATATTTACTAGAACCAAAGTAGGGGCCCTACCTGGAGTCCTATCTGATATCTCGGCTTCTGGGTATTCTTTCAGTTAGCTATAACCTCTGCCCCATATCATATACTCTGGTTACCGTTTCTCCTTCCCGGGAGGCACTTATCGTGAGCTGGTAATATCTCAGGGTGGCGTTTACTGTGGCAAAGGTGCAGTTATCCGTGTACATGTAATCCGCAATAAGGGTTTCGGAAATGAGGTTGTCCGAAGAGTCATAGAGCTGGCGTTTCAGCCTGCTGCCATCGAAGAAGTATTCAGCGCGGTTATCGTTGTCTTCATCGGTATCAACCGGTATTTTCAGAGATAGCGGGAAACCATTTGGGTCCGTGGCGGTAATATTCCTCGACGCCTGAACATCGCGCGTAATCCAGAATCCCGCATTCTGCACCTGCGGCAGTGCCGAATTCTGCCCCGCCGCCTGACCATAGTTCAGAAACAGAATCGTTAAGGTCGTGGCAATGGCTCCGACCACCAACGCCATTATGGCCGAACCGACCAATAATTCAAGTATGGTGAACCCTTTCTGCCTCTTACTCATCGCTTTAACCGCTGACCCGATATATTGATATCTGCAGTTTCCGCTCGTTGTTGCGCCTGACGGTTACGTTTATGCTCTGCAGTTCGAATCCACCCTCCATTTCATTGATGACTACTTCCGGCACGCTAATATTAACCGAGTAACCGGCTGAGGCCAAGTCGGGTGAAACAGTGATAAGCTCGTAGCTAGTTGCCGGGTAAGCTGGGTTGTAGTCCTCCACCAGGATATAATCCTGTACCTTGATGTATTCTACCTGTGATTTGGCCAGGCTCTCTGCGGCCACCCTTTCCTTACTGACATCAATGGCATTGAAGGTAGTTGTCATGCCGGTGATAAAAGCGACCCCGATTACGCCGAGAATAGCCAGCCCGACGAGGATTTCCAGAAGCGCCACACCCCCCTGCCTCAGGTTTACACTGCCTACCCTTCTCAATTTCCACCGCATGATACCGTTCCTCTACCTGCCCGATCCAGTTGGTTTAGCCAAGAAGTAAGCAGAAGATTTACATATTATTATCTGATAGTATCATATACGAGATAGCCTGCAATTACAACCTCCAGTTATAAGGCGAAACGCATTCGTAATAATTTTGTAATGGATACGGCCTGACCAATGCAGGCAGAAAGCTGGAAGGCAATCTGGCTAATCGGTGGCCAGGTCGCAAATGTTGGCAGCCGCCAGGCGCGAGATATCCGATGTCTTCAGTTTCACCAGTTTGGACCTGGCGCCACCGCCGCACCAGACGCAATCACAGCGCATGACTCTTTTATCGATATATACCGGTAACTTTCTCCGGTGGCCCACGGGGGGTATGCCGCCGGTGGGGTAACCGGTGGCGGCTTTGGCAATGACATCGGAGGCCAGTCTTACCGATTTCGAACCGGAGCAGCGTTCCAGCTTATGGCGGCTGACATCGGTATTGGCAAGTACCACTGCCAGCATCGGTCTGCCATCCTGGTCGGTGAAAACGATGGACTTGACGATTTCCCCCAGAGACAGGCCGCTGGCCGCAGCGGCCTCGGCGGCATGGTGGGTGGCCCTTTTCTCCATGAATTCGAATTCAACTTTGCTATTGACCAGAAAGGCGGCTAGGTTCATCAGACTGCCCATAGCAAAGCAATTCTACATGGGGAGAGGTGCTCTATGCAATTTATTTCCAGGTTGCAACCTGCTGGCGCTTGACAAAATTATGTGTGGCTCAATAAACTGCGCTTACCCGATGTTTTAAATAGTTAGGAGGTAATCCAATGGCAAAGGCTGATTGCGTTATCAGGGGAGGTCTGGTCGTCAGCGGGAGGGGGATAATCAGGGCTGATGTTCTGGTGGGCGACGGGGTAATCCAGGAAGTGGGCCAAAACTTACAGGCGCCGAAAGCGATAGATGCTTCCGGCAAGTACGTGCTTCCCGGCATCATTGATGCCCACAACCACCCGGTATATGCCGATAAAATGGACACCTTTTCCCTGTCGGCAGCCTATGGTGGCGTCACCACGATAATGCCGTTTTTCGGTAATCTGGCGGCATGGGGTACACCTGGGAAGACCTCGGAAATCATTGCCAAGATGATTGAGGAAGGGGAGAGGATATCATACCTTGACTTCGCCATCCACGCGGCGTTTGTGGCCGAAGATGATGTCAGGACGGAAATCCCCAAGCTGATCAAGATGGGAGTACCCTCCTTCAAGATGTATATGACCTATCCTAAAAGGGGTATGATGATGCCCGATGACAAGATGCTGGAAGCCATGGCAATGGCGGCGGCCGAGGGTGGAATGGCCATGGTGCATGCCGAAAATGGCTACGCTATTGACTACCTCGTAGAGAAATTTACCGCTGCGGGCAGAGTCTCCCGCGAATATTTCCTGCCGTCGCAGCCAAATATCCTCGAGGTAGATGCGGTGCAGCGGGCAGCCACCTATGCTATCCTCACCGATTGCCCGCTATACTGTGTGCACCTGAGCGTCCGTGAGGCACCCGAAATAATGGCGAGGATGAAGCGGGAGGGCTGGCGTATATACGGTGAAACCTGCCCGCAATATCTGTCTCTGACCAACCAGGCCGTGCTGGAGAGAGGGGCTCTGGGCAAGGTGGGTCCACCCTTGAGGGAAAAAGAGGACAACGAGGCTATATGGCGGGGCTTGGCCAGCCACGCCATCGATACCGTGGGCAGCGATAGCTGCAATGTCAAGGCGGAGCAGAAAGAGTGGGGTGGTGCTTCCACAGATTTCATCAGCGGTCCGGGAGCTAAGCCAAGGCCGGGCAATATCTTTGAGGCGCGCTTTGGCATGCCATCTGTAGAGACGATGTTGCCGGTAGTGTACCATGATGGTGTGAATGGCGGCCGTATCACCCTATCGCGTCTGGTGCAGACGATGTGTGAGAATCCGGCTAAGATATTCGGCCTGTATCCGAAAAAGGGCGTCATTCAGAAAGACTCCGACGCTGACTTAGTCATATTCGACCCAAACATGCCGTTCACCATAAGCGCGGAGGGGATGCACAGTAATGCCGACTTTACCATCTTTGAAGGCAAAGGAGTAATAGGCGCTCCTGTCTTCTCCATGCAGCGCGGCGAGGTTATTATCGAAGACGGTCAATGCCAACGGAAACAGGGCAATGCCCGGTTCTTGCCCGGGAACTGTGATCTGGCGACTTATGCTAAAAGCGGTTTCCCGGTAGAGTAAATTTGAAGTGACAATGCTCGGGGCCGGCCTTACCTCGTTTAAAGTGCCTTGGTATAGATGTTCCTGACATCGTCTTCGGTCAGGTTTCTCGGGTTGGGCACGAAGAGGCGGCTGATTTTCATGCCTCCTTCCACGAGCGCGGGGATATCGGCCTCGGTGATGCCATAATCGCTCAACCTAGCGGGAATGTTAACGATTTCCAGCAGCCTGAAGATGCTGGACACCAGTTTTTCCGCCGCCTGATAAGGCGTGAGCTTTTCCGTATTCTCACCCATGGCCTGAGCTATGGCAGCATACTTCCTTAAACTGCCGATTTTATTGTAGTCAACCACGTAGGGCAGCATAACCGCGTTGGCCCTGCCGTGGGACAGGTGGTATTTGACTCCCAGTGCATTGGATAAGGCGTGTACCGCGCCCAGCCCGCCGCCGGTAAAGGCCATGCCGGCCATGGTAGCCCCGAGCGACATATTGTATCGCGCGGCGATATTTTCCCCTTTGGCATAGGCCGTGGGCAGGTTTTCCGCAATCAAACGGATGGCCTCCAGAGCCAGGACTTCGGAGAAGGGAGTGGTACTCATGGCGACGTAGGTCTCTATGGCGTGAACCAGGGCATCTACGCCGGTATCGGCGGTGACTTTAGGGGGCAGGGACAGGGTGAGCAGGGGGTCAACGATGGCGACATCCGCCAGAGCGTAGTTGCTGTGCACGGCCATCTTCAGGGTTCTTTTCTCATCCATGATAACGATGGTCCGGGTGACTTCACTGGCAGTTCCGGCCGTGGTCGTGAGCAATATCCTGGGCAGCCCTCTCTGGGGCACTAGGTCCGTGCCGGCGTAATCCAGTATCTTGCCTTTGTTTTTGGCCATGATGGCGATGCCCTTGGCCACGTCCATGGAACTGCCGCCGCCGACGCCGATAACGATATCCGCCCCGTTGGCGGAGGCCATCTGAGCACCCTCATCCACATTGGCAGCCGGTGGCTCAGCCTCAACCTTGTCAAAGATATCAAAGCCTATCTTCTGCTCTTTCAGGGAGTCCTGCACTCCCGCCAGCAGGCCGGCTTTCACCACACCTTTATCGGTAACGATGAGTGCCTTCTTAGCGCGGAATTGTTGCGCCTCTTTTCCCACTTGGCTGGCGGTACCATTGCCGAAAATGACTTTGTTTGGCGACAGGAAAACATTAACTTTATTCATGGCGGAGATACCTCTCTTTCTTTGTCCAAAATCAGCACACCGCAAATATTTTAGTACGCCAATCATAAAGTATCAATAATGGAGCACAAAAAAATTTTAACCGTCGAGGATAGTTATGGAGGAAAAATTGTAATTATCAGGCCAATGGTATATTTTGCGAGTAAGCTGGATTTGAGGCTCGTTTTATTCAATGGAATTGAGGCAGTCTTCTAGTTGTGCGAGGTGGCAGACTGTGGTGGGGGAGGTGGTGTCAATGTCCACAATCCCATCGCAATCGACGGTATATTTGAACTGGCTATACCTCTTGGTGAGGTAGTGAGGATACAGGCTGTGCTCTGCCGAGGGGAACGCCGCCATGTCATTCGTCGCCGTGTTAACGTCCGGAACCTCTTTCACCCTTTCGATAACCCTCATCGATTGAAGGGCAGTAGAGATTACATAGTGCTCGTACAGCGCTGATATCTCTTGAACCTCTTCAATTAAATCGGAGGATAAGGCTGCAGATTCAGAAATTGACGCCTTGAGGTTCATCAAACTGAATTCTGCGTTATGCTCCGGCTGGGCAAAGGTGAAATAGCTCCTGCCTGATATTATAAAGAAGAAGGAAATGATGACGATTAACACCACTCGCGGTACGTTAATATAAAGAAACCTCATTTTGCCCAACTACCCCAAATTATTTCCCATCGGTACTATTTACTTTAGTACTTATTATGTCGACGGTAAATCACCCATTTTTATGATTCCGCATGCTCTAATGGGTGATTCGCCAACTCACCCATGGAGGCTATTCAGGACTGATGATAATGCGTTTCCCATCGAAATAGGGAACGATGTCATACTTATCTATCTGGCTGGCAAACTCAAGGTCAGCCGTAAAACCTATCTCCTGTAGATACTGGCCATGCTCACTTTCGGTCAGCACGGTCAGCGGCTTATCTCGATTTGTCTTGGCATACTCGATCGCTAAAACAGTCGTATCGCTTAACTCGGGAGATATTTCGGATTCAGTAAATTTGGACCATAAGCTTTGCGCAATCAGTCCAGCACAATACAGGTCCTCAAGCGATGGTCTACCGTGACGTCCGGCACAGACGAGAAAAATGCTTCGCAGGGCATTTTTTGTGGCAGCTTGCACAATGGCTAAGGACACGGCTGACAGGTTGACCAGCGCCCCGAGGTATACCGGCCGGTTACTGCTTTGAAAAGCCCGCCGCAGGGCCGGTGTACCGTTAGTAGTTGAGAAGTAAATGGCCCTGCCGGATATTTGGCCTGAGTCAAGGTATTCGCTGGGGGAGTTACCCAGATGGAATCCGGGAATACGTAGCCCCTTTCTTTCACCGCCCAGTAGGAAAGGAATATTGTCTGCTGATTCCGCAACACGCCGGGCCTCGACAGCGGTAAGAAACGGGTTCACCTCACGGACACCGTTCGCCAGTGCCGTAATTACGGTGGTGGTGGCGCGGAGAACATCAATAACCACACAAATTGCGTCTTCCAAACGAAGTGGTAACAGCCGGGGTGCTAATATAATGTCTATTTTCATTCTTGCGTAATAATGGCCGTTATTTGGGCTTAAACGGTAACAGTATATCATATAGTCAGGAGTGGCATAAATGACCTAGCGCGGGAGCCGGTAAGGGTGTCTTTAGAGGCAAAACGAAGAAAAAAAGAGGCGGACTAGGAAAGAGATTGTCCTGCCTCTCTTTTATCCTGTTAATTTACGTAGTTAGTCACCTATCATCAGTCCGGGTAGGAAGGTGATTAATTCTGGGAAAATGGCCAGTAGCACAATGACGCTTAGGACGATGAGAACATATGGGATAACACCCCGTATTATGTCCAGCACCGTCACGTTCAGAGACGGGTCAGCAGCGCCGCGGCAGATATAAATCCCCATGGCGAAGGGTGGCGTCATGAAGGAGGTCTGCAGGTTGACACAGACCATGATTGCTGCCCAGATAGGGTCGAAGCCCAGCGCTTCGAAGATGGGGGTGATGATGGGCACCATGATGAAGAGGATACCTATCCAGTCAATGAAGAAACCCAGCAGAAAGACGACGAACATGATGACGCCGAAGGCGCCCCATTTACCGCCGGGCATGCCCATAACCCATCCGGTCACTACCTCGTTGCAACCAAAACCAAGGAAGACGCCGACGAAGGCGAAGGACATACCGCCGACGAGGAAGATGAACCCGGAGAGTCTCATCATCGTCGTTAACACATCAGTTAGGACTTTCAAGCTGAACTGGCGGTAGCCAATGGTCAGTATCGTGGCCATGAAGGCACCGGTAGCGGCGGCCTCGGTGGGCGTGGCAATGCCCAAGAAGATGACTCCCAGAACGGAGAATATGAGGATGGCCGGCGGCACCAGTGAGACAAGCAGCATCCCCGATTTTTTCACGAAGGGGACTGCTCTTTCTTCAACGGGCACCGGCGGTCCTATGTCATGCTGCATGAAGGCACGGATGACAATGTAGCTGATATAACCGGCAGCAAGCATGAAGCCGGGGATAAAAGCGCCGAAGAACATCTTGCCTACCGATATCTCCGCCATCGGGCCGTAAACCACTATCATGACGCTCGGGGGTATAAGGATGCCCAGAATGCCACCAGCAGTAACGGCACCAGCGGCAAAGCTCTTGCTGTAACCGCGCCTTACCATTGAGGGCAGGGCCACAAGCGTAAGCAGCGTTACCGAGGCGGTGATGACGCCAACAGTAGCCGCCATAATAGTACCCACGATGATAGTGACCACTGCCAGACCGCCGCGGAACCCGCCTAACCAAAGGTAGAGAGTGGCATAGAGCCGTTCAATTATTCCCGAGCGTTCCAGCATCGCCCCCATGAAGACGAAGAGGGGCACCGCCAGTAGAACGCGATTGAGCATCAGACGGTAAATGCGCAGGTAAAAAACGCTTCCTACCTGCTCCTGCCAGAGAAAGATGCCGAAGATAATACCAAGAAAGCCGATGATATAAGCCAGAGGGAAGCCGGTTATTACCAGAACTAGAACGCCAACGAGCATGGCAATGGTGACGAACTCAGGACTTAGTTCAGGCATATTCCTTCCCCTTTACGAGGTGATATACGGCGCGGTAAAGGTTAGCCAGGCCCTGTATGAGCAGCAGCGTGAAGCCGAGGAAAATCATCGTCCGGAGCGGGTACCACGGCGGGTACCAGTAGCCCTCCACGCTTTTCTCCATGATGCTCCAGGACCAATACATCTTGTTCCAGGCGGAGCGCACGACCAGTATTATGGTGGGCAGAAAGAAAATGAAGCCGCCGACAGCATCAACTATGGCTCTGCCGCGCGGTGGCATATGGATATAAAATACGTCCACCCTGACATGGCCGTGGATTTTCTCCGTATAAGCGTAACCGAAACAATACAGTGACATACCGAGGGCGATGCCAACTTCATAGCCCCATATCGTTGGCGCGTTGAAGATGTAGCGGGCAATAACGTCATACACTACGACCAGTATCAGCAGTAAACCGAACCAGCGGGCAATTTCTCCTGCCTTCTGGCTGATGATATCAACAATATTGAGGACTTTTTTCATCGCATTTCATTCTCGTTAACGTTGAAGTCCCCTGCTTCGGGAGGCCGAAGCAGGGGACTTTGGGCAACTACATGCGCTGCCAGGTACTGCGAACATCCGTCTTGAAGTTCTGAATTGATGTGTAGACCTTGTCAAAGAAGGGGTCCGCAGCCGCGCGCTCTTCATAGAGAATGCCTGCCCTTCGAACCACTTCATCAGAAACTGACTGCGGGATGAACTCTAGCGGCACGCCCTGCTCTGCCCACAGTGGTACAGACGCAAGGTCCGTAGCGACCATGAAGCGGTAGTAGTTCATGCCTGCTGCCGCGCCCATCTCGTAGCATATCTTCTTCAGGTCATCAGGAAACTCGTTCCAGGTATCCATGTTCCACATCTGGGGCTGCCACTCCTGGGGCTGGCGGGCTGACCCGACATACAGATGGTCGACGACCTCATACATCGCTATCGAGTAGTCATAGCCAGGGGAGCTGAGCTGGTAGGCGTCGAGCACGCCGCGCATCAGTGACTCATAGGTCTCCTCAGTGCTCAGCGTGACCACGGAAGCGCCCATGTCGGTGAAAATCTTACCGTCATCGCCGGCAGTCCTGATTTTCAAGCCCTTGATGTCTTCTGGCTTGGTTATTGGCTTCTTGGAGCCGAGGAACGCCTCGGGCACGGTCTGGAACCCGGGACCCCAGAAAACATCGTAGTCCGCGGTCATCTCCCTCAGCAGGTCCAGGCCTTCCATCTGCATCCAGAAGAACTGCTCGGTGGGGGAGAGGCCGGCAATCTGGTAGGTGAACAGGTTGCAGGCGGGGCCAAAGCGGTCCATCCAGTACATGGTGCAGGTGGTGGCGAAGTCGCAAACGCCTTCGTTAACGGCGTCAAGCTCCACCATGGACGGGACTATCTCACCGCCTGCATGCGGGGGCATATTGATCCGGCCGCCGCTGGCAATCTCAAGGTTTGCCTGAAACTCAGCTACTCCCTTGCAGAAGGTGGAGCCGCCGCCGGCGTGACACTGAGCAACAAGATTCCAGACTTTTTCAGGTTGGGCTGGAGCCGGCGCTGGAGCTGGGGAAGGAGCCGGGGAAGGAGCAGGTGCTGGCGCTGGTGCCGGAGCTGGAGCAGGTGCCGGCGCTGGAGCAGGTGCTGGAGCTGGTGCCGGAGCTGGAGCAGGAGCAGGTGCTGGTTTGGCGCAGGCGCCAGCGATGAGGCTAACGATTACTAGTAATGCCACTAATCCAATGATTATATATTTTCTCACTAAGTTCTACCTCCTAACGGATTGAAAAATACAGTATTAGCTGGTGCTATGGTTGTAACTGAATTCAATCACCTCCTTACCTGATGTATTTCTGTTATGGTCAAGCATATTGCCAGATTGGAGTTCTGCCGCTATATTCTTTTCTTAAACCGCTCGCGCTGGCACTTCAATTATGATTATGAGGGTAACATATGCTTCCAGAATGGCATTATAAATACAAGATAATCTTTGCTTCAATAATTGTCAAGCCCTACGGATTATAATTTGTTATTTTTGTTATTTTATTTTAACCCTGGGTAGTCATCGGTAACTGCAAAAGAAGGCCTTGACTATTTGAATCGTAAAAATTCGGGCAAACAGGTAAATGTGCCGGAAACTTGCTATATTAATCTTAAATGAGCCTTTGACCAAATATTTAAGCGACCGATTAATTATATGCGACCCCGAGGGGATTTGAACCCCTGATCTCCACCGTGACAGGGTGGCATGTTAGTCCGCTACACCACGGGGCCATTGAAATAATTTGTGTGGGTAGTACCGGTTTTCTATTTCCCTGGGCTTCACTAGAGTGTAGCAAAGGTGGTATACTGTGTCAAGTTTGCTAACTGATCGGGTATAGGTGACGGGAAGCCGGTTCGTATGCCTGTTTTAGTAAAGCATTGTCGGCGTCTCCCGTTTGTGGTATAATGGGCGAGAAAATTTTTTGAGTGGAAAATGGCGACAAGTAAAAGTAAGAAGGAAGAGATAAAGACAGAGGAGCAGCCTTTACGGGACTATGAACTGGTGTTAGTGATCAACCCCGAAGTTGCTGAAGGAACTCTTGAGGCTGCGGTCAACAATGTAAACCAGTTCATTACCGGTAAAGGTGGCGTTATATCCGACAAAGAACAGTGGGGCAAGCGGAAACTGGCCTTTCCCATTAAACGCCATCTGGAGGGCAATTATGTGCTAACGCGATGCAAAATGAAGCCGGCTTGGGCCAGGGAATTGGACGCAACTCTTAATATATCGGAGGATATTTTACGACACCTGCTGATAAAGGTCGGTAGTTAAACTGGGGTTGCCCTGACATCTCTGCCTGAGGCAGGGATAAAAGGAGTGTCGGAGACATGCCAAGTCTGAATAAAGTGATTATAATCGGTAATGTTGGTGGGGAGCCGGAGATGCGGTTTACGCCAAATGGAAAGCCAGTAACCTCGTTTAGTGTGGCCACTAACTGGGTATCGACGACGCCCGAAGGGGAGCGCAGGCAGGAAACGGAGTGGTTTAACGTGGTAACCTTTAATAAGCTTGCGGAACAGTGCAACCAGTTTCTGGCCAAGGGTCGGCTGGTTTACGCTGAAGGCAGGCTGCGTACCCGTACCTGGGAAGGGCAGGATGGGCTGCAGCATTCAAGAGTAGAGGTAAACGCCAACAGAGTGGTATTCCTTGATCGCAGGGGGGTATCGCCGCTGCCTGAAGAGAGGCTGGAGGAAAGTGCCGGCGGTGGCAAGATGGAAGAAAGTGATACTGCAGATCTGGAACCTGGTGATATTACATTTTAGATAAATACAGTGGAAAGGGTTATGCATGGCAGGAACGAGGGAAGTACCTAGGAGCAGGAGGTGGGCCAAACCAAGATATGTGCCCAGGCGCAAGGTATGTTCGTTCTGTGCGGACAAGACGCTGGTCATAGATTACAAAAATCCGGAAAAATTGCTATCCTTCATTACCGATAGGGGAAAGATTGCGCCACGCCGTAAAAGTGGCACCTGTGCCCGGCATCAGCGCATTCTGGCAAGAGAGATAAAAAGGGCTCGTCACCTGGCAATGTTGCCCAACGCACCGGTTCATGTTCGTGAGCCGGAGATGACCGGTTGATCGGTGCAGGCCATAGATAACGATATTCCCATTTTTCCATAGTAAAAGTTAAAAATCGGTTTATTGGTTATGGTGATCTGAAGTGCCCAAAAGGACATATCAACCAAAGAGGATTCCGAGGAAGCGAGAGCACGGTTTTAGAGCCCGAATGAGCACGCGGAGCGGACGTGCCGTTTTGAAAGCAAGACGACTGAAAGGCCGTAAAAAATTAACCGTCGTGTGATGATGGCTGGCCGGGTGGCATAAAGGGGCGTGTGCAGTGAGGGGTGAGCAGTATCTGAGAAAACCCGTACAGTATGCGTTCGTCTACAATAAAGGCAATTCGTGGGCTAATAATTTGCTGGTGATGAAGGCGCTATCTAATGGGCTTATGTCGTCCAGATATGGTTTTTCCGTTGGCCGCCGTGTAGGCAAGGCAGTAGTGAGAAATCGGGTGAAGCGCCTGCTGCGTGAAATACTGCGGGCGACCACCCTGCGACCAGGGTGGGATATCATCTTTATTGCCCGCTCATCCACGGCTGGAGTTAAATACGCTGAACTCGAGAAGGCAGTTAAGGACTTGCTGTCTCGAGCTGGCTTACTGGTTGAAAGTTATGAGAATGTTAGCCTTAGGTCTGATTAGGCTTTATCAGATGACCCTGTCTCAGGTCACGTTGCATTCCTGCCGATTTGCCCCTACCTGTTCTCAGTACACATATGAGGCCATTACCAAGCACGGCTTAATAAAGGGAATCTGGCTGGGAGCCAGGCGTCTCTGCCGCTGTCACCCCTTCCACGAAGGGGGATACGACCCGGTACCGTAAGCGCAGCGGGGGCTCGCTCTATATATTCAGGAAATGAAGTGAGGAGTACGAAACAGTTGTCGAAAAAAGGAGTCATCAGCAAAGCGCTGCTTCTGGCAGTATTGCTGCTGGTGCTGGCCAGCGGCCTGGCTCTTCCCTCTTGCCAGACGGCCAGGAGTGTACCGAGAGGGTGGTCAGGGGTTTCCGTTATCGATGAGGCTCTCTTTCTGGGTTCAATGGAGGGCAAGCTGGTTGCCATAGATGGCTCCACCCAGCAGCGGCTCTGGCCGGACGTTCCGTTCGAGCAGAAACAGTCCGGCGGATTTGGCTGTGCCCAGGGAACGCAGGCCGTGGCCATTTACGGGACGCCGGCGGTTACGTTTGAGCTGGTCTACCTTACCGGCTATAATGGCAAGGCGTATGCCGTGAATATGGAGACCGGCGCGTTGCGCTGGGTATATCCAAGGGAAGATGAACTTGACCCGATTGTCGGTGGCCCCGCGGTGTTAGGAGACAGAGTTTATTTCGGCAGTTCCAACGGTAAATTATACGCGCTCGATGCGGCAACCGGAGATAAACTCTGGGAATTTGAATCTGGCGATAAAATCTGGGGAACACCGGCGGTAAATGGCCAAACCCTGTATATAGGCTCTTTTGATAAAAAGCTGTATGCGCTGAATGTGGCCGACGGCAGCTTGAAGTGGCAGTTCGAAACGGAGGGGGCGATTGTGGCCACTCCGCTGGTGTACGATGGTGCGGTTTATTTCGGTTCTTTTGACCGGCATCTGTATGCCCTGAATGAGGCCGATGGCAGCCTGCGCTGGAAGTATCAGGCAGATAACTGGTTCTGGTCACGTCCCCTGGCCAATGATGGCATCATCTATGCCGGCTCCGTTGACGGGAAGGTACATGCCCTGAAGACGGAGAGCGGGGAGGTGGTCGCCGTCTTTGACCTGGAGAGTCCGATTAGTGCCTCACCGGTGCTGGCCGGCGGCGATGTCATTGTGGCGGCGGAGACAGGCCAAGTGTACTCGTTGAGCATAAATCCCCGGCAGAAAAAATCGCTGGTAAACCTTGAAGATGAAATTTATGCCCCTCTGGCCACCAGCGATGGTGTCATCTATATTCACAGTGCCGATGATGTCCTCTACGCCGTGGACGCGCGGTCCGGAGCCACTTTATGGAGTCTTGAACTGGAGAGCGAGTGAGGTAAGACGCTTTGATTGGTGAAATCTGGGATTTGATTATACTGTCGCCGATGATAAATATCCTTATCGTTGTGTCCGGCGCTCTTTTCAATAATTTCGGCCTTTCGATAATCGTGCTGACCCTTATTGTGCGGGGGGTGACCATACCGCTTACCCTGAAGCAGCTCAGGTCGACCAAGGCGCTGCAGGAGCTGCAGCCGAAGATGTCCGAGTTGCAGAAGAAGTATGGCAAGGACAAGCAGAAGCTGGCGCAGGAACAGATGCGTCTCTACAAGGAGTCCGGCATCAATCCCGCCGGCTGTCTGCTGCCCATGCTCGTCCAGTTGCCCATCTGGATAGCACTCTTCCAGTCGATCATCCGCGTGCTGGCGGTCGTACCCGAAGACTTTCTGAAGCTGTCCGGACACCTGTATAGTTCATGGCCTCAGGTCTTTTCTCTGGTGCCGCTCAACAGCCGCTTTCTGTGGCTGGATCTGGCCGTGCCGGACAGATACCTGCTGCTGCCGATTCTGGTGGGCGGTTCGATGTGGTTGCAGCAAAAGATGACGACGCCCAAGACGGGTGATCCCAGACAGCAGGCGCAGGCCCAGATGATGTTGTGGGTGATGCCGTTGATGTTCGCCTTCCTCACCCTTCAGTTCCCGAGCGGGCTGGCACTCTACTGGGTGGTTTCCAACCTCATAAGCATCGGCTTGCAGTACTTCATTACCGGCGGGTGGGGTGGACTAACGGCTCAGGCGGCGACCAAGCCAGCGGGAGCAGATAGAAAGTATATCAAGCGCCTTACCACGGCGGAGGAAAAGGAGATCGACTACGCAGACACTGAGGCCGATATCGGGGCAGACGTCGGCGCTGACATCGCCAGTGCCGATGTAGCAACAAAAGAGGGCGCCAGATATCAGCCTAGCCTGAGGGCGATGAAGCGCCATCCGAAGAAGAGCAAACGTCCCAAACGAAGGTAATCACCATAAGGTGTAACTGATGGATGAGAACGAAACTGAAATTGCTGAGTTAGCACGCGCCATTCTGGAAAACCTGCTTGAGCTGATGGGCATTACCGCCTCGGTAAACCCGGTACCGGGAGCACTGGTAGAAAGCAAGGAAGAGGTACCAAGCTCCGTAACGCTAAACGTGGAAGGTGATGACCTGGGTATCCTGATTGGGCGGAGGGGACAGACTCTATCCTGCCTCCAGTACCTGGTGCGGATTATCGTAGGTCATCAGAAAAGGGTATGGTTGCCGATTGTCATTGATGTCGAAAGCTACAAACAACGGCGCTGCAACGCACTTCAGACGATGGCCTGGAGGATTGCCGAGCAGGTAAAACAGAGGAGAGAACCGTTTGCTCTGGAGCCAATGCCCGCTTTTGACCGGCGAATCATCCACATAGCACTTGTGGACCATCCCGACGTAACCACCGAGAGCAGTGGAGAGGGTGAAGCACGGCGGGTGGTCATCGTGCCGAAAGGGCTGCCGTCAGATTGACTTGCCCGATGAAGTGTGCTAACCTTTAGCGGTAAAGGCCCTGACGGAGAAGAGTAGGGAAGTCACGGTTACCCAGCGAGTCTGATACGGTGGAAGCAGACGTGAGCGCCTTCCTGAAAATCCCTCCCGAGTTGCCAACCGAACGGTCGCCAGTTGGAGATTGACGCTCAGTAGACTTGGCCGGTGCCGTCAGCCGTTATCAAGGACGGGGGCATCATAAGGTGCCCTTACAAAGTGCCCCGAGAGATCGGGGAAATAGGGTGGTACCGCGGGTAGATAATTCCCGTCCCTAGGGGACGGGTTTAATATTTTATGGGGGGCCAAAAATCCATGTTCCGTCCGGTGAGCAGCCAGCTTAACCTGCCGCAGGTTGAAGAAGAGATATTGGCCTGGTGGAAAGAGAATAAAATCTTTGAGCGGAGCGTGGAAAACCGGAAGGGTGGTACGCGCTTCACTCTCTATGAGGGTCCGCCAACGGCCAACGGTAGCCCCGGAATCCACCATGTTCTTTCCCGCATTTTCAAAGACATCATTCCACGTCACCGGGCAATGAAGGGCTATTATACGCCGCGCATCGGTGGCTGGGATACGCACGGCCTTCCCGTGGAGCTGGAAGTGGAAAGAGAGCTTGGCCTTTCCAGCAAGACGCAGATTGAGGAATATGGCATCGCCAGATTCAATACCCGCTGCCGCGAGAGCGTTTTCCGGTATCTGAAAGACTGGAACGCACTGACCGAGCGCATCGCTTACTGGTGTGACCTCGAGCACCCCTACGTCACCATGGAGAACTACTACATTGAGACGGTCTGGTGGGCGCTCAAGCAGATGTGGGACAGGGGTCTGATCTATCTGGGTTACAAGACGGCCGCGCATTGCCCCCGTTGTGGCACGTCCCTCAGCTCGCATGAGGTGGCACTTGGCTATGAAGAGGACACCGAGGATCCATCAGTATATATAAAGTTCAAAATCGTCCGGTCCTCCCTAGTGGGTTCTGAGGCGCGTAAGCGACTGTTTAAACGCTTTACATCATCAGGTAAACCGGCCTATTTCCTGGCCTGGACGACCACTCCGTGGACTTTGCCCGGCAATACCGCACTGGCGGTAGACGCTGAAGCGGAATATGCGGTGGTGGAGACGGATGAGGAATATCTGGTTTTTGCCACTGCCTTGCTCGGTGCGATAGGATTTGAGGCCAGCCAGGTAGCAGATGAATTGGCCGGTGAGGAACTGGTCGGTAGTGACGGCAAGAGCGCGGTGGAATACGAACCCCTTTATAACCCTCACGCTTACGGCGTTGAGAGAAGGCGTTTTGTCCGCTTCCGTGACCAGTCGAGCGGGCATACACGAAGTGACCTTCAGTTGCAGGAGCCCGATAGAGATTTAACCTACAGAGTTATTGCCACCGATTTTGTCTCGCTGGAAGATGGAACTGGCATCGTGCATGTGGCGCCTTCCTTCGGTGAGGTTGACTTTGAAGCGGGAAGAGAGCAGGGCCTCGATTTCGTGCAGCAGGTGGACTTGCAGGGTAATATCACCGGCAATTATTCCTTTTCCGGAAAGTTTGTGAAAGATGCTGACCCGTTGGTGATAGATGACCTGAAGGAGAAGGGGCTGCTCTACCGCAGTGAGACCATCCGGCATACTTATCCCTTCTGCTGGCGTTGCAGTACCCCTCTGCTTTACTACGTCAAAGAGAGCTGGTATATCAAGACTACGGCAGTGAAGGACAGGCTCATTTCCGGGAACAATGAGATAAACTGGTACCCCGAGCATATCAAGTACGGCAGGTTTGGCGACTGGCTGGAGAACAACGTTGACTGGGCATTCTCCCGCGAGCGCTACTGGGGCACACCACTGCCCATCTGGCGCTGTGAATCATGCGATTACCGGGAGGGCATCGGCGGCGTTGAGGAACTTAAAAGCAAGCCCGGTTTCAAAGGCCTGAATGAGCCGCTTGACCTGCACCGGCCCTACGTTGATGACATGACCTATGACTGCTCGCAGTGTGGCGGTACCATGCGCCGGGTGCCCGAGGTCATAGACTGCTGGTTTGACTCGGGTGCCATGCCGGTGTCCCAGGTGCACTATCCGTTCGAGAACGAAACGCTGCTTGAGGACGGGCGCTTCCCGTCGGACTATATCTGCGAAGCGGTTGACCAGACCCGCGGCTGGTTCTACAGCCTGCACGCCATCTCCACTTTGCTATTCAGCCGGCCCTGTTTTCTGAACTGTATCTGCCTGGGACATATCCTTGATGCAAAGGGAGAGAAAATGAGCAAGGCCAAGGGAAATGTCATTGAGCCGTCTGCGGTGATTGATAAGTATGGCGCTGATGCCCTCCGCTGGTATTTCTTCACCTCTTCACCTCCCGGAAACGTGCGCCGTTTCAGTGCCGATATGGTCTCGGAGGTGACGCGGCGCTTTTTGCTGACCCTGTGGAATACCTATTCTTTCTTTATCAACTATGCCAATATTGACCGGTTCACCCCAGGTGCAGAGGGAGTCCTCTCCCATTCCGAGCTTGACCACTGGATAATCTCCGAGCTTAATCAGCTTATCGCCGATGTTGATGCTGGTCTTGAGAACTATGACCCGACGGGAGCCGGCAGGAAGATTGAGAGCTTTGTCGATGACCTGTCCAACTGGTACGTGCGGCGGAGCCGAAGGCGTTTCTGGAAGAGCGAGAATGACGCTGATAAACTGGCCGCCTACACGACCCTCTACCAGTGTCTGGTGACGCTGTCCAAGCTGCTGGCCCCATTCATGCCCTTTGTCGCTGAGGAGATGTACCGGAACCTGGTTGGTTCGGTTTTCCCAGACCAGCCGGAAAGCGTGCACCTGGCGGATTTTCCAGTGGCGGAAACGGAAAAGATTGATAAGCATATAATGCAGGACATTCGTATAATTCAGGAAATTTCAAGTTTGGGCAGAGCGGCACGAAGTAAAGCAGGAATCAAAGTGAGACAGCCAATTTCCAAGATTATAGTGAATGTAAAATCAGACAGGCTCAAGAAGGCTATTACGCGTCTTGCTCCTCAGATAAAGGAAGAAGTTAATGTCAAAGAGATAGAAATAGTTGATAAGATAACTCATCTAACTGAACCGAGATACCTGTCCAGTTCATCAGGAAGTTCAACTGCGGCTATTGATACCGATATTACTCCGGAGCTGGCCGCGGAGGGGATGGCGCGTGAGATAGTGCGCCGTTTGCAGATGATGCGGCGCTCCGCCGGCTTTGAGATTGCCGACCACATCACCGTCTATTATCAGGGAGACGAATATATAAAGCGCGTTATGGCCGATTTCTCCGATTACATCAGGCAGGAGACGCTTTCCGAACAGCTTATAGACGGGGTTCCAGAAGAGAGGGCTTTCAGGGAAAGCTTCAAACTGGAAGGCCATGAGCTGCTTACCGGGGTCAAAAAGCTGGGCTAGGATTGCGGCGGGCTCTCGATAGGCGTCACTTCAGTAGTATATTCAGCTTTGCCACGCCAGTAGGTTACGGGTATTTTCTGCCCGATTTTCGAGAAGTGAATGCCCCTTATCATATCTCCGGCAGTGGCGATATCCTTTCCGGCAAAGCGCGTTATCACGTCCCCTGGCTTCAATCCGGCCCTGTCGGCGGGGCTGTCCTGCACCACCTGGGTAATCAGGACGCCGCTTTCCACTGCTAGGTCATATCTGGCGATGGCAAACTGGTCTACGGTGTAGAGCACGACCCCCAGCCACGGGCGAACAACGTAGCCATTGGTTATCAGTTCCTCAATGATAGGAAGGGCCGTTTCCGCGCTGATGGCGTAGCCCATACCTTCAACGCCCACGGTGGCGATTTTGGCGCTGGTGATGCCAATCACCTCTCCGGCCAGGTTAACCAGCGGTCCGCCACTGTTGCCGGGGTTGATGGCGGCCGTGGTCTCGAGGAGGTCGTACAGGGTCTGCCCCGGTGCCACCGGTATGGCAACTCCCTGGCGACTGATTATGCCTTCGGTCGCCCTTATTCCCTGGCCCAGCGCGTTGCCGATGGCCACCACCCACTCCCCAACCCGCAGTGAGGTGGAATCGCCGACGGTTACCGCAGGCAGATTCTGCGCATCGATCTTGATGATAGCCAGGTCATTCAGACTGTCGGTAAAGACGGCGCTCTGGTCAACAGTGAAGGTGTTGCCATCATCCATGGTAACGGTGATGCTGCTGGCACCTTCCACCACGTGGTTGTTGGTAACAATGATGCCGTTCCTGTCCAGGACCCATCCCGAGCCAGCCCCCTGCTGGGTGAACGGCCGGTTAAAAAAATCGAAGGATACCACTTCAGTGGTGATGGCAACAACCGATGGCTTCACCTTGGCCACGACATCGGCGATGTTGGGCAAGGCTATGGTGGCATTCCATGAAGATGTGGTCGGTGGCGGTGTCCAGGTGGGATTTATGGGCTCGGGCGGCTGCGCCGGTGCCGGCGCTGGCGTCGGGCTTGGTGCTGGTGCTGGTGTTATCGTAATCTCGGGGACGGCACATCCCACACTCAGCGCCAGCATTGAAATGGCAATGATAAGAGTTAGTATGAAGTTAGTTCTTCTATGTCCCATAACAATTATAATTGTAGCATAGCCGATAAAGCAGTGACAACAAAGGGAGGCCGGGTGTAAACCGGCCCCCCTTACGGATTCTAAAGCGAGGAAGGGACCTCAGGCAGATGCTTCAGCGCTTCTTTTACCTTTTCCTCAGGGTACGCATAGTCCTGCATCCTGCCGGAAAGGTACTCATCATAGGCAGACAGGTCGAAGTGCCCGTGTCCGCTGTGTGCAATCAGGATGTTTTTTGCTTCCCCTGACTCTTTGCATTTGAGGGCTTCATCAATGGCTACCCGCAGGTCATGGCACGGCTCCGGGGCAGTGATGATGCCTTCGGTGCGGGCAAACTGCACTCCGGCCTCGAAAACAGCGGTCTGGTGCTCGGCCCTGGCTTCAATCAAGCCCAGTTTGTAGAGATGGCAGACGATGGGGGCCATACCATGGTAGCGCAGTCCTCCGGCGTGGACCGGGGGTGGTACAAAGGTGTGTCCCAGGGTGTACATCTTCAGTATGGGCGCCATGCCGGCGGTATCCCCAAAATCCCAGGTGTAGGGCCCTTTGGTCAGGCTGGGGCAGGCCTGAGGCTCAACACAGATGATGCGCATATCTGGCTTCTTTCCACTGAGTTTGTCCCGAATCCAGGGCAGGAACTGTCCGGCAAAATTGGAGCCGCCGCCGACACAGCCGACGATGATGTCCGGGTAAGCATCGGCCATCTCCATCTGCTTCCTGGTTTCCTCGCCGATGATGGTCTGGTGCAGCAGGACATGGTTGGCCACACTGCCGATGGAGTATTTGGTGTCATCGTGCTTGAAGGCATCTTCGATGGCCTCGCTGATGGCGATTCCCAGGCTGCCGGTGGAGTCAGGGCTCTCCTTTAAAATCTGCTTTCCGAAGTCTGTGTCCGGGCTGGGGCTGGGAACAATCTGGGCTCCCCAGGTCTCCATCAAAATCCGGCGATAGGGCTTCTGGTTGTAGCTGACCTTGACCATGTAGACCTTACATTCAATGCCAAAGAACGCGCAGCCCATAGCTAAGGCGCTGCCCCATTGCCCGGCACCGGTCTCTGTGGTCAGGCGTTTCACTCCTTCTTTCTTGTTGTAGTAGGCCTGAGCTACAGCGGTATTCGGCTTGTGACTCCCCGCCTGGCTGGTACCTTCATACTTGAAGAATATTTTGGCCGGCGTATCCAGAGCTTTCTCCAGTCGGAGTGCCCGGTGCAGAATTGTTGGCCTCCAAGTGCGGTAGACCGCCTGCACCTCCTCCGGGATTTCAATGTAGCGCTCTGGACTGAACTCTTGCTCGTTGATGGCTTCAGGGAACAGGGGAGGTGGGAGACGGGTAGGCTCTTTAGTCCCGGGGTGCAGTTCCGGCGGTAGAGGCTCGGGCAGGTCAGGCAGCACATTGTACCATTTGGTCGGCATATCCTTTTCATCGAGTATAAACTTGGTTCTCTCCATTGCTTTCTCCTTTCTTAAGTATTTATGGAGTTTTCCCGGTTTAAATCTTGAGGTGGCCCCGGAGGGGCCACCTCCGAGATATCGTCACCATGGCAGTATACCCCCTTTGCTGTTTGATAATAAAAACCCCCGCCCTGGAAGGGGCGGGGGCTGCTTCCGCGGTGCCACCCTTCTTGGTCATGAAATGGGTAAGTAATATGACCATCTCTCTCAGGTACAGAGGCTCATCTTTTGCATTAACCTCGATACCGTGGGATCTGATAACGCTTCCCCTGCGTCAAGGCCTACTTGCTTTGATAGCTTTCGGGTTGCGGCTCCCAGGTCCATTCCGCTCCGGCGCTGGCATCGGCTCACACTTTACCCGACTCTCTGCACCCCGCTTTGAAGCTTACTAGTCCTGTTCGCAGCCTTTGCGTGATTATTTCTGGTAAGTTTAACAGTAGGTTATTCGTTTGTCAAGTACTCGCTTCGATATTGCTGCCTGTCAAGGGGTATGCTATACTGTTAAGCGATATACTCAATTCCAGATGGGAAAAGGGAGGAGAATTTGCCGGATACGACGACCATAAAACAACTCTTGGAAGCGGGTGCTCACTTCGGGCATCAGACGGGGCGGTGGCATCCCCGTATGAAAAATTACATTTTCACCAAGCGCAATGGTATTCATATCATTGACCTGGAAAAGACGGCGGCGATGCTGGACAAGGCTTGTGAGTACGTGCGGGAACTGGTAGCTGCAGGCAGCACCATCCTGTTTGTCGGTACCAAGAAGCAGGCGCAGGAGTCAATTGTGGAGGAGGCGCAGCGCTGTGGCATGCCGTACATTGACCAGCGTTGGCTGGGCGGGATGTTGACCAATTTTGCCACCATCCAGGCACGCATCGACCATCTGGTACGCCTTGAAGACCAGCAGTCAAGAGGAGAATTTGGCCGTCTCACCAAAAAGGAGATTTTAAAAATCAATGAGGAGATTGAGAAACTGAATATACAGATGGGCGGCATCAAGGAAATGACCAGTCTGCCCAACGCGCTGTTTATCGTTGATCCAACGAAGGAGGGCATCGCCCTCGCCGAGGCCAAGCGGATGGGGATACCGGTGGTGGCTATCGTGGACACCAACTGCAATCCCGATATAATAGATTACCCGATACCGGCGAATGATGATGCGATTCGTGCCATAAAGCTTATTTGCAGCAAAATCGCCGACGCTGTTCTGGAGGGCAAAGCTGGTGTTGCCGAAGCGTTAACGGAGGCAGCGGAACTGGGAGAGCTGGAGGAAGCTAAAGCACTGGAGACGATGGAGCCGCTTATCTTCACTCCCGAAGAGGAATAAGGAGTATAAGTTTGGAAATATCGGTAGAAATGGTTAAGGAGTTGCGGAACCAGTGTGGTGCGGGAATTATGGAGTGCCGGAATGCTCTGCTGGAAGTGGAGGGAGACTTGGAAAAGGCGCTCCAGATTTTAAAGGAAAGAGGACTGCTCAAGGCAAAGAAGAAAGCTGACCGTGTCACCGCACAGGGCCTGATAGAGGCCTATATTCATATTGGGGGGCGGATTGGGGCACTGGTTGAGGTGAACTGTGAGACTGACTTCGTGGCGCGTACTGATGAGTTCAAAGAACTGGCGCATGACTTGGCCTTGCAGGTCGCCGCACTCTCCCCGCGTTATATATCCGAGGAAGATGTTCCCGAGGGAACTGAGGTTGAGCCTCAATCTGCCTGTCTGCTGCAACAGCCTTTCATCAAGGACCCCACGAAGACGGTGCGTGATGTAATCGTTGAGGTTATTGCCAAGGTGGGTGAAAATATCAGGGTAAGCCGCTTCGCCAGGTTTGAATTGGGTGTACGGGACGAGGGGGATGACTGAGACCAAGTACAAGCGAGTACTTCTCAAGATCAGTGGCGAGTCCTTTGCTGGAGAGAGCAAGTTTGGCATCGACATCGACACCCTGACCAGGGTAGCCAAACAGATTAAAAACGTGGTGGAGATGGGGGTGGCGGTCGCTGTGGTGATCGGCGGGGGTAATATCTGGCGTGGTGATGAGGCTGAGGCAAATGGCATTGATAGGGTAACCGCAGACTACGCCGGAATGCTGGCCACTGTCATCAACGCTCTGGCACTTCAGGACATACTGGAAAGGGAAGGGATTAACACACGGACGCAGTCGGCGATCGGCATTAACCAGGTAGCTGAACCCTATATCAGACGTCGTGCCGTCCGCCATCTGGAAAAGGGCCGAGTGGTCATCTTTGCTGGCGGTACTGGCAACCCCTATATGACCACAGATACCGCGGCGGCACTACGCGCCATCGAGATCGGTGCCGAAGTCCTGCTTATGACGAAGAACAAAGTGGACGGTATTTACAGTGCCGACCCGCTGAAGAATCCGGAGGCGAAAAAATTTGACCGTCTCACCCATCTAGAGGCGCTTAACCTTCGCCTTGAGGTAATGGATGCCACCGCTCTCTCTCTTTGCCTGGAGAATAAATTGCCCATCATCGTGTTTGACCTTCGGGCTCCCCGCGGCATGGAAAAAGTGGTCAAGGGAGAGTCAATTGGCACTCTGGTATCAAGCGGTTGAGGTGAAATGGTTAGCGACGAGTTACAGAAGATAGAAGGCAAGATGCAGGCTTCGGTCAGTGGCCTGCGAAAAGAGCTGGCGACACTGCGCACGGGACGTGCCACACCGGCACTGGTCGAGCACATCAGGGTGGACTATTCTGGCGTGCCCACGCCCCTAAATCAGATTGCCGGTATCTCCGTGCCGGAGGCCAGCCTCCTTATCATTCAGCCCTGGGACAAGGGCAGTATCCGTGAGATTGAAAAGGCCATTCTGAAATCCGACCTCGGTTTTAACCCGACTAATGACGGGAACGTTATCAGAATAAGCATCCCGCCGCTTTCCGAAGAAAGACGACAGGAGTTGATCAGGGTGGTGCGGAAAAGAATTGAGGAGAGAAAGGTAACGGTGAGAAACCTGAGGCACGAGGTTATGAATGACCTGAAGGCCATGGAAAAAGATAAAGAGATATCCGGGGATGAGCATAAAAGGGCCCTCGCTCAACTGCAGAAGCTCACCGATGCCCACATCACTGAAATTGACCAGACTGGGCGGGACAAAGAAAAGGAACTTCTGGAAGCATAGACTGCCAGGAGTATATGCCGGTGTGCCCGGGAGAAACGGGAATGATGAAATCGCTCAGGCAGAAGATAAACCGATTGCCAGTCCACATAGCCATAGTGCCTGACGGAAACGGACGCTGGGCGGAGAAACGCGGGCTCCCCAGGCTGGCCGGACATCAGGCCGGTGTGAAAAAGATGCGCTCTCTGGTAGAGTATCTCAATGACCTGCAGATAAAGTACGTTACCCTCTACGGCTTTTCCACGGAGAACTGGGGTCGCCCTAGGGAAGAGATAGAGGGATTATTCCGTATCCTGGAGGAGAGGATTAATCAGGATGTCCCCAAGCTGCACCAGAAAGGCGTGAAGGTTCTCCACCTCGGGCGGCTCGGAGAGTTGCCCAACTGGCTGCAGAAATCAATTCAGCATGCGGAGGAACGCACCAGGGATAACGCTGGATTGACACTGTGCCTGGCCTTCAACTACGGGGGACATGTTGAAATAGTTGACGCGGTCCGCCGCATTGTGGCAGAAGGCATACCACCGGAGAAGATAGATGAGAAACTATTCGGTGAATATCTGTATACGGCTGGTATCCCGGACGTTGACCTTTTGATCAGAACCGGTGATGAATGGCGTCTCAGCAACTTCCTGTTATGGCAGACTGCTTACAGCGAATACTACTTCACCGAGGTTCTGTGGCCCGACTTTACCAAAGAGGACATGGACAAGGCGCTGATTGCCTTCAGTCAGCGGGAACGGCGCTTCGGCGCGCTCTGATGTAAAGCATGCTCAGAAAAAGGATCATAACCGCACTATGGGGTCTCCCCCTGCTTATTGTCGCCGTCTGGTTTGATGAGCCTCTGCCTTGGTTCACCGTGTTCATTGCCATCTGGGGGCTACTGGCCGCTTACGAATTCTTCCGGCTGGTGGGCGTTTCCGGCATTTATTCGTTGACCGTCTTCGGGCTGCTCTTTACACTCCTGGTCATACTGAGCCCGCGTCGAGGGGGCCTTTACCGGCTGGGCATGGATGGTGGCCGGGTTTCTCTACGTGGGCTGGATGCTGAGCTTTCTGGTGGATTTACGACTGGAGGCGGGCCGGAACTGGGTGTTTTTCGCCCTCTTCGTCACCTTTGGCTCTGATACCGCTGCGTACTTCATCGGTCGGGTGCTGGGTAAGCATCGCCTAACCCCTCAGATAAGCCCGCATAAATCCTGGGAAGGGGCGGTAGGGGGGCTTCTGGGGGCGACGGCAGTAAGCCTGCTGTTCACACTGTCAACGCCGCTCCAGATAACGTTAAGCATAGGGCAGGGGATTGTATTGGCACTGCTGGTGAGCGTTTTCGGGCAGATCGGAGACCTGGCGGAATCCCTGCTCAAACGTAATGCCGGTGTGAAAGAGTCCGGCAACTCTATTCCCGGGCATGGCGGCTTCCTGGATCGGATGGACAGCGTCGTCTTTGCCGGCGTTACCGTACACCTTTACTATACCCTCACACTTCTATAGTTTTATACTAAAAGCAGAGAAGATCGTTCTTTTCCGGATATTAAGTTAAAGGAGGCATAACCCGAATGATAGTTGGCAGCGGTGACTTCAAGTACGAGCGCGTGGAAGGATGGGCCAGAGTCCCCGAATATTTTGACCTGAGTGACCCGGTGGACATCGCTACAGATTCGCGGGACCGCGTCTATGTTGGCTCCAGGGGCAACCACCCGATTCTTATCTTTGACCGTGAGGGCAACTTCGTTTCCTGTTGGGGTGAGGGCCACTTTCTGGACCCCCACGGGCTTTTTATCGGCTCCGATGATACGATATATATCGCCGATGCCAGGACGCATACGGTGGAGAAACGGACGCTCGGCGGCGAGCCGCTCCTGACTCTGGGCACCAGGTTCCGTGCCATGCCCATTATGGTTCGTGCTCCTTTCAATCAGCCAACATCAGTGGTTCTGGGGCCGGGAGGGGAGATATTCGTCACCGATGGCTACGGCAACTACCTGGTGCACAAGTTTACACCTGAAGGAGAACTGCTCAAGACCTGGGGCGAGCACGGCAACGGCCCCGGACAGTTCGAGCTGCCCCACAAGCTGGATATGGATAAATACGGCCGGCTCTATATCTGCGATCGGAACAATGACCGCATACAGATTTTTGACCTTGACGGCGAGTTCATCGAGATGTGGACTGACTGCGTCTGGCCGCAGGATATCTGCATTGATAGGAAGAATGACCTTGCCTACGTGGTGGAGAGCCACATGCACCAGATATCCCTGCCCCGGGTCACAGTGCGCGATTTGAAAGGCAACGTCCTGTCCGAATTCGGCGGGTATGAGCACGAAGGAAAGGGAGTGCTGGAGAACTCCCATACCATCTGTGTTGATTCGCGCGGCGATATCTACATTGGCGATATCGTCAAGGTCAAGCGCCTGATGAAATTTGCCAGAGTGAGCTAGAGGGTGCAGTATGGAAAGGCTGGCGGCTGGGGTCAGAAGGCTGGGATTGCGTCTTAACCCCCGGCAGAATGAGCAGTTTCAGCTTTATTATCAGGACCTTGTCGGCTGGAATCGACGGCTGAACTTGACAGCGATTACCGATTATGAGGAGGTGCAGGTCAAGCATTTCCTCGATTCTCTGACCGTGGTCCTCGCACTGAATCAACCATTACCTGATAGAATGAGGCTTATCGATGTTGGCACGGGGGCGGGGCTTCCCGGAATCCCTCTGAAAATAGCTTTTCCTGATATCAGCCTCGTGCTCCTTGAGGCCACTAGGAAAAAGGCCGATTTCCTGAGGTATATCGTCCAGAAGCTGGAACTGGAAGACGTTGCCGTTGTGGTCAGCAGGGCGGAAGAAATCGCCCACAGACCTGAGTACCGGCAGAAGTTTGACTTGGCCCTCTCCAGGGCGGTGGCCAATTTGACGACACTGGTGGAATTGCCCCTGCCGTTCTGTACTGTTGGCGGCAGGTTTATTGCACAGAAGAAAGGGGACTTAGAGGCAGAAGTACAGGAGGCGCGCCGGGCGACCTTTATAATGGGCGGGCAGATGGTCGATGTGAAAAAAATTGAACTGCCCGAATTAGCTGATGAACGGTGGCTGGTGGTCATAGATAAGGTTGGGGAGACGCCGCCGCAGTATCCCCGCCGCCCCGGAGTACCGGCCAAGAGGCCCCTGAAGTAGCCAATTGCTGTTGCTTGACAGCCAAAACAGTAGTAGAATATCATTGCAAGCGGGTAGATTTCCCGCCAAAGTGAGGTGATGGATATGGAAACCGGAACTTGGAAGGTCAAGACTGGACTGGCGCAGATGCTCAAGGGCGGGGTAATAATGGATGTGGTAAACGCAGAGCACGCCAAGATAGCTGAAGATGCTGGCGCCTGCGCGGTTATGGCCCTGGAGAGAGTGCCGGCTGATATTCGAGCTGCGGGTGGCGTAGCCAGAATGGCCGACCCTACGGTCATCGAAGCCATTATGAAGACGGTTTCCATACCGGTGATGGCGAAATGCCGCATCGGGCATTTCGTTGAGGCACAGGCGCTGGAGGCGCTAGGCGTGGACTACATCGACGAATCGGAAGTGCTCACCCCGGCCGATGAGAGCCACCATGTGTGGAAGCATGACTTCAAGGTCCCCTTTGTCTGCGGCTGCCGTAACTTGGGGGAAGCCCTGCGCCGCATCGGTGAGGGGGCGGCGATGATACGGACCAAGGGCGAGGCCGGCACCGGCAACGTGGTGGAGGCCGTGAGGCACATGAGAGCGGTGATGGATGGCATCCGCGAACTGGTGCAAACGCCACAGGAAGAACTGATGGCCAAGGCCAAGGAGATGGGGGCGCCTTTCGAAATCGTGGTTGAGATACACAAGACAGGGAAACTGCCCGTGGTCAACTTCGCTGCCGGTGGCGTGGCCACTCCGGCGGATGCGGCTTTGATGATGCAGCTCGGCGCGGATGGCGTCTTCGTTGGCTCTGGCATTTTTAAGTCGTCGAATCCTTCAGTGCGTGCGCAGGCGATTGTCAAAGCCACCACACATTACAATGACCCGAAGATAATTGCTGAAGTCTCCAAGAATCTGGGCGAGGCGATGCCCGGTCTGGATATGAAGCAAATCCCGCCTGAGGAGCTGCTGGCACCGAGAGGTTGGTAGTATGAAGATTGGCGTCCTTGCCTCGCAAGGAGCCTTTATCGAACACATCGCAAAGTTGCGTGAACTGGGAGTTGAAGCTGTGCCCGTCCGCCTGCCCGAAGAACTTGAGGGTCTGGACGGGCTCATTATTCCCGGGGGCGAGAGCACGTCAATCGGGCGGCTGATGCGAGATTACCGACTCACACAGGCGATTCGCGACAAAGTCAAAGATGGTATGCCCGTGTTCGGCACCTGCGCCGGCATGATACTGATGGCCAGGAAAAGCAGCGACGCAAACTTTGAGTCTCTGGGGTTGATGGATATAACCGTAAGGCGCAACGCCTTTGGACGACAGCGGGAGAGCTTTGAGACAGAACTCGATGTGTCGGTGCTGGATGAGAAACCATTTCCCGGCGTTTTCATTCGCGCTCCACTGATTGAAAAGGTCAACGGGACTGTGGAAGTGCTGGCGCGGCTGGCAGATGGCACCATTGTAGCAGTGCGTGATGGCAAGATGCTGGCGCTGGCCTTTCATCCCGAGCTAACTGATGACCCGAGGTTTCATCAATATTTTCTGGATATGGTGTCTGGACGAGAATAAGTGGTTTATTAACGGGGGAGGCAGTTGCAGAAGGTAATTACTGACGACCTTGATGCATTGCTCGATATCCTGCCGCCTCACATAAGACAGCCGCTCTGCGAGCAGAAAGAGCTAAGTGAATTGCTGGAGGTTGTGCTGGACCTGGGGCGTCCCCCAGAAGCTCGCTTTCCCAACGGGGAAATAACCCTCAATCCCAAAGAAGTTGATGAGACAGACATCGATTACGTGGTTTCACGCATCGGCAGCTTCGGTGATGACAACCGCGCCGGCATTGAGCGGACACTGCACCGTATCTCCGCCATCAGGAATCGCAAAGGGAGAATAGTCGGGCTGACTTGCCGTGTGGGACGCGCCGTCTTCGGCACGATAAGGGTGATTGAGGACCTGGTGGAGTCGGGCAAGAGCGTTATGCTGCTGGGCCGTCCCGGAGTGGGCAAGACGACGATGCTGCGGGAAGTGGCCCGGGTACTGGCCGACGATGTAAACAGGCGGGTGATCATCGTCGATACCTCCAACGAGATTGCCGGCGATGGCGATATCCCTCATCCGGCCATCGGCCATGCCCGGAGAATGCAGGTGAAGACTCCGGCCATGCAGCACGCGGTGATGATTGAGGCGGTGGAGAACCACATGCCCGAGGTCATAATCATCGATGAGATTGGCACCGAACTGGAAGCGCAGGCGGCGCGTACCATCGCCGAGCGTGGCGTCCAGCTTGTGGGCACCGCCCACGGCAATACCCTGGAAAACCTGATGCTGAACCCCACTCTCGCCGACCTTATCGGCGGCATACAGTCGGTCACGCTGGGGGATGAGGAGGCGCGGCGGAGGGGTACCCAGAAATCTATTCTGGAGCGGACGTCCCCGCCCACCTTCGATATTGTGGTTGAGATTCAGGAGAGAGACCGCGTGGCCATTCATCCAGATGTCGCCGCGGCGGTTGATGCCACTCTGCGGGGCCAGGCTATTGACACCGAGATAAGGTGGATGGACGAAAGCGGTGAGGTGAGGGTGGAGAAGCCGCTGGTGGAGCTGAAAAAGGGCGAGGAGAAGAAACCGGGCGGCCGTGACCAGCAGCATATTTACCTTTTCGGGGTCAATCGTGCCCGTTTGGAGCAACTGGCCCGTGATTTGAACCTGGGCCTGGACATTGTGGAAAATCTGCGGGAGGCAAATCTGTTTGTCACCTCCAAGAACTACTACCGCCGCAAGCCGCAGAAAGTGAGGGACGCCGAAACGGCCAATCTGCCCATCTACGTTTTGAAAAGCAACACCCCGCCCCAGATAAGGCAGATGTTGCAGAGTATCTACCCGCTCACGACTCCGGGAAAGCGTGACTCGTTCCAGCTGGCGCTGGCTGAGGCGGAAGCGGCGGTGGAGCAGATAAGGAATGGTGAAAACGGCGAGGTAGAGCTCAGCCCGCAGAGCGCCTACATCCGCCGTCTGCAGCATTTAATTGCCGAGCGGAACGAGATGGCCTCGCGCAGCGAAGGCAAAGACCCGAACCGGCGGGTGCGGATTTATAAGGGATAACATAGTATGTCACTGTTCATTACTTTTGAAGGTGGGGAGGGAGGAGGAAAAAGTACACAGGCTAATATTTTAGTTGAACGTCTACGCAAAGAAAAAAAGTGGCGTGTAATTTATGCCGAAGAACCTGGCACTACACTTTTGGGTAAGATGCTGAAAGAATGGCTGAGGGACCGTAACCGTTCACTCACTCTGATTCCAAAAGATGAAACACAGTTATCACTTATTGAGCAGCCTTTGAATGATAATTTACTACCAGACATTCTATTGCACGCAGTAGCACCACGTGCGGAATTGTTAGCCTTTACGATTGCACGTGCACAGCTTGTAGAGGAAATTATTATCCCCAATTTAAAAAACAATAATATAGTGATTTGCAATCGGTATGCTGATTCTACTACTGCTTATCAAGGCTATGGGCGGGGGCTGGATTTGAGCTTAATCAAGGTGACTAACGACGTCGCTACCCAGGGGATTAAACCTGACCTTACTATATTGCTAGATTTGCCACCAGAGGAGGGGTTAGCTAGAAAATTTGGGACCAGAGAAGAAGATCATTTTGAGAAGCAGGTATTGGATTTTCATAAAAGAGTGAGAAACGGGTTTCTAACTTTAGCAAAAGAGGAACCTGAACGATGGCTAGTAGTAGACGCTACACAGCCCAAAGATAAAATTGCTGGCGTTATCTGGGAGAGAGTCAGCCAGATGCTCTTAAGAAAGCCTTAGGGCTTAAGGGGTGTGCAAGAGGGGCGGAGCCCCTCTTCTTAATATCTCCCCCTTCCCCTTCAAGGGGAAGGGGGACAAAGGGGATGGGGTGCTAAATACTGACCATAAACCATCCTTTATCGAGGAAGAAGAATTGCTGGCCCGGGGAATCAGGTTCATCGCCGGGGTGGATGAGGTGGGGCGGGGTTCCATAGCCGGACCGGTGGTAGCCGCGGCGGTCATCCTGCCTGATAAACTCAGTGTATCGTGGCTCGCCGAGGTAAGGGATAGCAAACAGCTGAGTCCGGCAAAGCGTGAAATCTTGGCCAATTATATCAGGCAAACCGCGCTCTCATTCGGCATAGGGGCGGTAAGCCACCGGCTTATCGATGCCTTGGGTATCGTCAGGGCAAGCAGGCTGGCCATGAAACTGGCCATAGAAAGACTTTCACCGATGCCACAGTACTTGCTCATTGATTACTTATACCTGCCAGAGGTGTACCTGCCGCAGAAAGGGATCACCGACGGCGATTGCAAGTGCCTTTCCATTGCCTGTGCATCCATTCTAGCGAAGGTGGCCCGGGACCGGATGATGGTCAGGCTGGACCGGCACTATTCCGGATATCGGTGGGCGGAAAACAAAGGATACTGCACGGAAGAGCATGTGGCGGGCCTCTCAAAGCTGGGACCTTCTCCCATCCACCGGCGGACCTTTGAGCCGGTCAGGTTTTATCTCTAGGCAGGCACCATGAAACGCCAAGAGACGGGCAATCTGGGGGAAAAACTGGCGGCGGGGTTTCTGAAAAAGCAGGGGTATTGCGTCCTGCAGACGAATTATCGCTGCCCGGAAGGGGAAGTTGACATCGTTGCCCGGGGGAAAGACTGTCTGGTCTTCGTTGAGGTGCGGGCGAAACGGAGCTCGGAATTCGGCAGCCCGGAAGAATCAATCACGCCAGCGAAGATGGACAAGCTGAGGAGAGTGGCCGCGCACTACCGGCAGACACATAATGATATACCTGATTCGTGGCGGATTGACGTCGTTGCCGTTGAGCTGGACTGGCAGAATCGACCACGGCGCATAGAACATATCGAAAATGCCGTTGGCGAGGCGTAGACTACCGCCTGCTTTACCCTCCCGGTCGGCTGTGTTAGAATTAAGCCACCCGGAGATGGAAAAATTGCCCGAAGAGACATTGCGTATTATAGATGCCAATTTGAACCGGATCGGTGAGGGCCTGCGCGTCCTTGAAGATATCGCTCGTCTGTTACTTGATGATGCTGCCTTAAGCCAGCAACTCAAGGACATGCGGCACGAGCTGGTGAAAGTTGACATATCATTTGAAGAGATATTTCTCCAGGCGCGCAACTCGGAAGGTGATGTTGGTATCGACCTTCAGGCAACTGGAGAGGAAAAATATAAAGAAATCACAGCCACGGTGGTGGCCAATGCTCGCCGGGTACAGGAAGCGCTGAGAGTCATGGAAGAAATGGCTAAAAATCCAGCGGTACCCCTGGACTCGGACAAATTCAAACGGGCCCGGTTCAAACTCTATACCATAGAAAAGGAGTTATTCGCCAAACTGATTCACCGGGAAGTGTAAATTGAGCCGATTAAGTGACAATCTGGAAAACATTGCCGAACAGGTAAGGCGCGCTTTCACCGAGCTGGATGCGGCTAGGGAGAAGGCGCTGCCCTGCTGCCGCGAGGTGATTCGCAACTGCAGCCAGGCGATTCGCGCCGTGCACCGCCAAGAGCTCGACAAGGCGGCGGAACTGCTGAAGATGGCTCGAAACCTGCTCACTGACGCGGAAAAGACGGTAGTTAACTACGACGAGCTGAATTATACCGGCTTTTTCCGGGACGCGCAGAAGGAGTACGCCGAGGGCAGCATCCTTCTCTCCGTGGTTAAAGGGGAGCCGATGCCATCCCCGGGGGAGCTGGGCATTGACAATGCTGCTTACCTGAACGGGTTGGGGGAAGCGGTGGGGGAATTGAGGCGTTACCTGCTGGACAGCATGAGACAGGGTGATATATCCCGGGGCGAGGAACTACTGCAGATAATGGACGATATTTACAGCGTTCTGGTGACCATAGACTTTCCTGATGCCATTACCGGCGGGCTGCGCCGCACCACCGATATGGTGCGCGGTGTCCTGGAGAGAACGCGCAGCGACCTCACCCTTATTGTGAGGCAGAAGGACCTGGAAAACAGGCTGGAACAGATAAGAGAAGGCGGGGAATAATCGTTCATTGACCGTGGTGGCAAAACACGCTAAACTAACAGCGGCAGTGAGCATTCGAAATCATGAAGTAATGTTATAGAAGGCGGTGGCAGAGCTGCCTTCTTTTTACATGGAGCATCGTTTTGCAGGAGGTCTCACATATGGATTCACTGGTTCTGCGTATCTTGATTATTCTGGCGGGGGCGCTGGCTCTCGGTTTTGTCGGGTATCTGGTGGCGATGATCCTGCGCGAAAGTCCGGGCAATGAGAAAATGCGTGAGATTTCCCATGCCATCCGGCAGGGGGCGATGGCCTTTCTGCGCCGCGAGTTCACTACCCTGGCCGTCTTCACTGTGGTCCTCTTCATTATCCTGGCCATATTCATTGAACCGAGGCCATATGTCGCCATCGCCTATCTGTGCGGCACGTTTACCTCGGCACTGGCGGGATGGCTTGGGATGAACATCGCCACGCTGGCCAATGCCAGAACCGCCAATGCCGCCATCGGGAGCTGGGCCAGGGGACTGAGGATTGCCTTCTCCAGCGGTGCCGTGATGGGCTTTTGCGTCGTTGGCCTGGGACTGCTAGGCCTTTCTATCGTCGCCTTTATCTGGGAGGACAGCCATGTCTGGCTTGGATTTGCCTTTGGTGCTTCTTCCGTGGCCCTGTTCCTGAGAGCGGGCGGTGGCATCTTTACCAAAAGTGCGGACGTCGGGGCTGACCTAGTGGGCAAGGTGGAGAAGGGCATTCCGGAGGACGACCCGCGCAACCCGGCGGTTATCGCCGATAACGTTGGCGATAACGTGGGTGATGTAGCCGGGATGGGCTCGGACCTGTATGAATCTTATGTCTCGGCGATTGCAGCCTCGATGGTGCTGGGTGTCCTTGTTCTCGGCGTGGCGAAGGGCATGCTTTTACCCCTGATACTCAGCGGGGCAGGCATCGTCTGCTCCATAATCGGAGCGCTCTCGGTCAGACCAAAAGATATAGACGCCGAATTTGATAAGCAGGTGGCCATGGCCCATGGTGCCATGAACCGAGGGGTTTATGTGAGCAGCATCCTGATGATAATCGCCAGCTTCCTGATTATCTGGTTCTACGTTGGCGAACTGGGACTATTCTGGGCATTGGTAGCGGGTCTGGTGGCAGGCTTCCTGATTGCGCAGGCGACCGAATATTTCACTTCAGCGGGGCATATGCCGACGAAGAGACTGGCCCGGGCGGCGGAGAGCGGGGCGGCGGTGACCATCATTGAGGGAATGGCAACCGGGCTGATGAGCACGGTGATTCCGGTCCTCCTGGTGGCGATAGCCACCGTACTCGCCTATCTATTCGGCGGCCTACTTGGAATTGCCGTTGCTTCTATGGGCATGCTCATTAACCTGGGGATGTCACTGGCTATGGACTGCTACGGGCCGATTGCGGATAATTCGGCGGGCATCGCGCAGATGGCAGACCTGGGACAGAGGGTCAGAGAGCGCTGTGAAGCCCTCGATTCCGTGGGAAACACCACCGCCGCGCTGGGCAAGGGATTTGCCATAGCTTCTGCAGCCCTCGCCTCGCTGGCCTGGCTGGCGACTTATTTTGAGGTTGCCGAGGTGGAAATTGCCAGCCTGACCAATGTGGCGGTTATCGCCGGGCTGCTTATTGGCGGTATGCTTACCTTTATCTTCTGTGCTCTCGCAATGCGCGGTGTGGGGGCGGGCGGTTTCGCCATCGTCAATGAGGTGAGGCGACAGTTCCGTGAGATCAAAGGGCTGATGGAAGGTGAAGCCAAGCCCGATTACGTGGCCTGTGTGGATATCGCCACCAAGAGGGCGCTGAAATCAATGATGCTGCCGGGCATTCTGGTGCTGGCCGTGCCGTTAATCCTCGGCTTTACTTTAGGCCCGAAAGCGGTGGCCGGGCTGCTGGCCGGGTCGCTGCTCACCGGTTTCCTGATGGCGGTGATGATGGCCAATGCTGGTGGTGCCTGGGATAATGCCAAGAAGTTCATTGAGGCCGGCAACCTAGGCGGCAAGGGCAGCGATGCGCACAAGGCGGCGGTCATCGGCGATACGGTCGGCGACCCGTTCAAGGATACCGCCGGGCCATCACTTAACATACTCATCAAGCTGGTGGGTAAAGTGGCGGTTATCTTCGGCCCGGTCTTCATCATGCTGGTGGCGCTGTAAGTTACAGGGCCTCTGTTATTACGTATTCAGGAACGGGTTGCTCTGGCGCTCCGCTCCAATCGTTGTCTTCGGGCCGTGGCCCGGGTAGACGGTGGTCTCGTCGGGCAGAGCCATAAGTCTGGCCTGAAGGCTGTTCATAAGCTGAGTATAATCCCCGCCGGGCAGGTCGTAGCGGCCGATGCCGTAATTGAAAAGGGTGTCCCCGCTGAAAAGGACGCCGTGTCCAAGCAGGCAGATGCCTCCCGGAGTATGCCCCGGCGTGTGAATCACTGTGAAATGCAGGCCACCGACATCTACACTATCGCCATCGCTGAGCAATTTGTCCGGGGGAGGTGGGGCAGGGCAGTTAAAACCGAAGGCGAGGGCGAGAGCCCCTTGCTCAGGGTATCCGGCGTCATCCTTGTGCACCATGATTTCAGCACCGGTAGCTTTTTTAACCTCCTTCAGAGCAGCGATATGGTCGGGATGTCCGTGGGTGAGGATAATGGACCTTATGGTTAACCCGAGCTCCGCAACGCTCGACAAGATATTCCCCGCTTCATCCGCCGGGTCAATGATAACTCCCTCTTTGGTGGCCTCATCGCCGACAATGTAGCAGTTGGACTCCAGCGGTCCGACAACCAGTAATTTGAGAATCATCGCGCTTTCACTATTGACCATAATATTTAAAAAGCGTCAGCCTTCACTGACGCCGACTCTGCATTTTACCACTAAAGCCGGCTCTTCTCAAGGAAAGGTGCTTGTTTTTCAAGTCTCAGATACGTTAAACTGTGTATGATTGCTCCGCCATGTTACCAACAAGACAGGAACTCCATTGATGGCTGATGTTCGTCCTTTTCGCGGTGTCCATTACAACCAGGGGACAGCGGGTGACCTGGCACAGACAATCTGCCCGCCCTACGATATCATCTCCCCGCATATACAGTCGGAGCTTTACGCGCGCAGCGATTACAACTTCATACGGCTTGAGCATGCAAAAGAGCTGCCCCAAGATACCGCTTCCGAAAATAAATATACCCGGGCGGCAACTACCTTGACACAGTGGCTGGCACAGGGGATTCTTATCGCTGATGAAGCGCCGGCTATTTACCTGCACGACCATTATTTTGGGTATCAGGGGAGGGAATATAGGAGAAGGGGAATCATCGTGCTGGTCAGGCTGGAAGAGTGGGAAAGCCGGGTGATACGCCCTCACGAAGGTACGCTGACCAATCCTAAAAGTGACCGCCTGACTTTGTTGCGTGCGCTCCGGGCCAATACCAGTTCTATTCTGGCCCTTTATGAAGACCGGCAACAGCAAATTGCCTCTGTGCTGACAGCCAAGGCAAAGGGCGAACCCGTTGTTAATTTCCATACTGCCAATGGTGAAAGACATTTGCTGTGGGCTATCAGTGATGCGGGAATGCTCGAACAAATGCAGCGAACTCTGATCCCCCAACCCCTCTATATCGCCGATGGGCACCATCGTTATGAGAGTGCACTGGCCTACCGGAGAGAGCGGCGCCGGAATCAGGCAAAGCCTTCTGGAAGCGAGGGTTTCGATTTTGTGATGATGACGCTCGTTGACTTTGCCGACCCCGGTCTGGTTATCCTGCCGCCACACAGGGTTGTCCGCGGTTTGCCACCGCCAAAAATAGAAGACATGGTAAGCAAAATAAATCCCCTTTTTCAGATCGAAGAATTATCTCTGAATTCGCCCGATGTCTGGCAAAAAGTGGCTGTTTTTCTTAATGAGGAGGCGGGTCAGGGGAGAATCGCGCTTTGCCGCGCCAGCGAAAAGAATATGCTGCTGTTGAAGCCGCATAATTTAACATCAATGGAGAAGTTCATGCCCGGTTCTCGCTCGGAACACTACAAAAAGCTGACCGTCAGCATTCTGGACCACGTTATACTGGAGAAGCTGCTGGGCCTGCGGAGAGAACAGGAGGCGGAGGCGCTGACCTACAGCTATGACAAGTTCGATGCGGCAAATATGGTTCTCAGCGGAGAATATCAGCTGGCCTTCCTGATAGGCCCGGTCAAGGCAGAAACGATTAAAATGATTGCTGACGTCGGCGACAGGATGCCTGGAAAGTCAACCTACTTCTACCCCAAGCTGCCTTCGGGACTGGTATTCTATCGAATGTCATAATGTTCACACACGGTCAAAGCATTATGTTTCGTTGACGCTCTGGCCTGGCCTGTGTTACTATGGAGACATCCTAGATGGCTTATTATGGCGGGGTTTGCAGAGAGCCCCTTTTTATTTTATCCTTGTAGTAGGCTAGGGGTAAGCTACAGGCAATTACTGACAGGGAGAGGCTATGTTGGTCGAGGAAGAGCTGGCCCGGTTCTCACCGAAAAAGGATACGCTCCTCACCGTCGGTGTCTTTGATGGCGTGCACCTCGGCCACAAGCATCTGATTTCACAGCTGGTGGGTAAGGCGGAGCAGGAGGGTTTGCTGAGCGGAGTGGTAACGTTCCGGCAGCATCCTCAGGAGGTGCTACACCCGGCGGTCAAATTGCCGTTTCTCACTGATCTTATGCAGAGGGAAAAGCTGCTTAAGAATGAAGGCGTGGGCATCGTAGTTCCGCTAACCTTTACCGCTGAGACTGCTCAACTCAGTGCACGCGATTTTGTCGGTCTGCTTATAAAATACCTGCGCATGCGTGGTATGGTAATCGGACCTGATTTCGCCCTGGGCCGGAAAAGGGAGGGAGACGCGGATGCGCTCTGCGCACTGGGGCGTGAGCAGGGCTTCAGCGTTACCGTGGTGCCTCCGGTGGTAATCGATGGCGAAATTGTGAGCAGCACCGCCATCAGAAAGGCTCTGTGGGACGGTGATGTGCACAAAGTGAGTCGGCTGGCTGGCCATGGCTTCAGCCTTCATGGGCATGTTGTTGTTGGTGCCGGGAGGGGGGTGGCGCTGGGGTTTCCTACCGCCAACCTGGATATCGATTCAGAGCAGGCACTGCCGGCGGATGGGGTCTATGCCGGCTGGACTGATATTGAGGACAAAATTTGGCCGGCAATGATAAATATCGGCACCACCCCCACCTTCGGTGAAAGGCGAAGGATGGTGGAGGTCTATATCGTTGATTATCAAGGCGAACTCTACGGACATGAAATACAGGTGGAATTTGTGGAAAGGCTGCGTGCTGAGAAGAGATTCAACAGCGCGGAAGAACTGAAAAGGCAGATGGCCGAAGACGTGGCAAGGGGCATCGCCATATTAAGCGCCAAAACTGGAAGGTAAAATGAAAAGCCAGACAAGGAAGATTACGGAACCGGAAATGAATTTCCTGCTGCGGCGGGGGGTGGCCGAGGTCATAGTCGAAGATGAGCTGACAGAGCTACTGCGCTCCGGTCAGAAGCTGAGGTTGAAGGAGGGATTTGACCCCAGTTTCCCCGATATCCACCTCGGACACATGGTGTCGCTGCGCAAGCTGCGCCAGTTTCAGGAACTGGGACACCAGGTGGTGCTCATCGTTGCCGACTGGACGGCCCGGATCGGCGACCCGAGCGGCGTTTCGGCAACCCGTCCCATGCTCTCCCTGGAGCAGGTGCGGGCCAACGCCCGGACCTATATGGAACAATTCTTCAAGGTGGTGGATAAGGCAAGGACCGAAGTGAGGTGGCAGAGCGAGTGGTTTGACAGGTTCACACTCACCGAGGTTATTCAGCTGACCAGCAGATTTACCGTCGCCCAGTTTCTGGCGCGTGATGATTTTAATGTCCGCTACAATAACGGGCAGCCGATTGCCCTGACCGAGTTCATGTACCCGCTGCTCCAGGCTTACGACTCAGTGGCCATAAACGCGGACGTGGAGTTCGGCGGCACCGACCAGAAGTTCAATTTCCTGGTGGGAAGGGAACTCCAGTCCATGATGGGGCAGCGTCCACAGCAGTGCTTTATGACGCCGATTCTGGTGGGCACTGACGGAAGTCAGAAGATGAGCAAGAGCCTGGGGAACTACATCGGTGTGGCCGAGCCGCCGGAGGATATCTATGGCAAGACCATGTCCATCCGCGATGAACTGATTGTGCAGTATTTTGAACTGGTGACCGACGTTCCTGATACGGAACTGGAGGAATTCCAGCAGGCGCTGGACAATAATGCGGTAAATCCGATGGAGCTGAAAAAGCGCCTGGCCAGGGAACTGGTAACCCAGCTCTATGATAGTAAGGCAGCCGGTGAAGCGGAGGCGAATTTTGAGAGGGTTCATCAAAAGAGGGAGATACCGGAGGAGATACAAGAGTATCACCTGTCTTTTAGTGAATTCGCGCCCGACTTATCGCAACCTGCGAATATAGATATTAGTCGACTGCTGGTGAAAATAGGACTGGCTAAAAGCCGTAGCGAGGCAAATCGATTCATTGCTCAAGCAAGTACTACTATAGCTGGTGACACAGTGACTAGTCATATAGCGGCAGTTGATAGTGGAGATATTATAAAAGTAGGTAAACGCCGTTTTGCTATAGTGATTAATACTGATATTGAGAAAGAGGAAGGTAAATAACAATGGGACAGTTGCGTATTCCGGGACCTACCCCGTGCCCGCCGGAAGTCCTCCAGGCGATGTCCTGGCAGATGATAAACCACCGCGGGCCGGAGTTCGGTGAGATGCTGCATGGCGTCACCGCCAAACTGAAACAGCTATTCCAGACGAAAAACGACCTGTATCTGCTGACAGGCTCCGGGACGGGGGGACTGGAGGCGGCGATTGTTAACACTCTCTCCCCGGGGGATAAGGTCCTTTCGGTTACGGTGGGGGTATTCGGGGAGCGGTTTACCAGCATTGCGGAGGAGTTCGGCGCTGAGGTCATTCCGCTCCGTTTCGAGTATGGCAAAACGGCTGACCCTGATGAAATCCGGCGCGTATTGCAAAAGGAACCTGAAATAAAAGCCGTGCTGATTACGCACAATGAAACTTCCACCGGCGTTACCAATGACTTGGCGGCCATAAGTTCCATAGTCAAAGAGCTCGATAAACTGCTGCTTGTCGATGCCATCAGCAGCCTTGGCTCGGTGGACCTGCCGGTAGATAAGTGGCGTTGCGATGTAACCGTGACCGCCTCTCAGAAGGGATGGATGGTGCCCCCAGGCCTGGCGATGGTCAGTGTCAGCAAGGAGGCTTGGCAGGCCCACGCTAAAGCCAAGATGCCCCGCTTCAACTGGGACTTTGCCAGAGCCCAGAAATATCTGGAGATAGGGCAGACACCCTGGACGCCGGCGGTATCGATTGTGTTTGCGCTCTCAGTAGCGCTGGATATGATGTTGCGGGAAGGGCTATCAAATATCTTTGCCCGCCATGCGAGGGTGGGCGACGCGGCTCGTGAAGGGGTGAAATCGCTGGGATTTTCTCTCTTCGCCGATGAGAAATACGCTTCCAACACGGTTACCGCCGTTTCCGTCAAGGACGGACTGAATGTCAGAGAAATGCTCAGAATACTGCGCGAGGAGTATCAGATAGTGCTTGCCGGCGGCCAGCAGAGCTTGCAGGGCAAAATATTCCGCATCGGTCATCTGGGCCTGATAACGGAACAGGATATCGAAGAGATAATCTCAGCCCTGAATGAAGTGTTGCCCCGGGTAAGTACTTAGCATTTCGTGAGGTAAATGACAGCGAAGAACCTGTGTATACTGGCAGCAGTGGGGCTGTTAATTGCGGTGCTGGTATTGCCGTGTGCCTGTGCTAAAGAGGAGAAGGCGGAAGGCCAGGAGCAGAAAATCGAAGATATCCAGCTTGAAGAAGCGTTTGCCCTGATGGAAGACAACCGGGACAACGATGATTTCGTCATCATTGACCTCCGTTCCGCCAAAGAATACGCCAACGGTCATATAGAGGAGGCAGTTAATCTGGATTACAGCGCCTCCGATTTTGCCCGGGAGCTGGAAGAACTCGACCGCGATATGGCCTACCTCCTCTACAGTTGTACCGACGATGTCAGCGGTCAGGTTCTGGATATGATGGCTGAGCTCGGCTTCACCGAGGTTTACAACATGCTTGGTGGGATGGAGCAATGGGAGCGAGTAGGCCTGCCAAAGGTACAGTAAGAAGCTGCTTGCGGGAAGGGTAATCACTGGGGGCAATGCGCCCCTCTTTTTATTTCCGGAGCTCTATTTCAAATTGACTTAACATATAGGTAATGCTATCATAAGCACATATGGCGGAAGGCTGATTTATTATGATTGTTTGGACTTTTGAGTGAATATGTCGACACTAGATGAGCTTAATCAGGAAATTGCGCGCTGTGTGCTGTGTGAGATAGCCAAGTATCGGACCAATACCGTGCCTGGGGAGGGGCCGGAGGACGCTGCCATCATGTTTGTCGGTGAAGCTCCAGGCTGGCATGAAGACCAGCAGGGACGGCCTTTTGTTGGGCCAGCCGGGCACTACCTAGAGCAGCTGCTGGCATCCATCGGCCTGACACGTCAGCAGGTCTTCATCGCCAATGTCATTAAGTGCCGTCCGACAAACAACCGTGACCCGCTGCCGACGGAAATTCAGAACTGCCGGAAATGGCTCGACCATCAGATTGAGATCATCAAGCCGAAGATTATTGTTACTCTGGGCCGCTATTCTATGGCCAGATTTTTCCCGGGCAAGAGCATCAGCAAAATTCACGGCACTGCGGTCAGGCAGGACAATACCATATACTTCGCCATGTACCACCCAGCAGCGGCACTGCACCAGCAGAGCCTGCGGCAGGCAATAGAGGCAGATATGAAAAAGATACCGGCCGTTCTTGCCGAGGCCAAGAGCGTTCCCGAAACTGAATCTGGACCCCAGCAGTTAAGCATGTTTTAGGATCGGTTAGATGACCAAAGCGAAGTTGAAGCTCATCCCCCTTGGCGGTCTCAACGAGATCGGCAAGAATATGATTCTGCTGGAATACGGGAACGACATTTTGATTATTGATGCCGGACTCATGTTTCCAGGGGAAGAAATGCACGGCATTGACCTGGTGATCCCTGATATCAACTACCTTCTGGATAAGAAAGATAAAATAAGGGGCATTGTGGTCACCCACGGTCATGAGGACCATATCGGTGCACTGCCCTATGTTCTAGCGCAACTTAATGTTCCCGTCTATGCTACCTGCCTGACCAGTGGCATGATAAGGGTCAAACTCAAGGAACGGAGAGCGCTGAGCAATGCCAAACTCAAAGTGGTATCACCAGGCGAGCAGATAACGTTGGGAGTATTCAAGGTGGAATTTTTCCCCGTCTGTCACAGTATTCCCGACGCTGCTGGCCTCATTATACATACCCCGGTTGGCGTGGTGGTACACAGTGGCGATTTCAAGCTCGACTACACGCCGGTCAGCGGCACGCCAACTGACCTTTCGCGTCTGGCTCAGTTGGGGTCACAGGGGGTTTTGCTCCTCCTTTCCGACTCCACCTATGCCGAGCTTCCTGGCTACACTCCCTCGGAGAAAGCGGTTGGAGAGGCTCTGGACCACATTATGGCGGATGCTCCGGGGAGAGTTATCGTTACCACCTTTTCTTCACTCGTGTCACGCGTCCAGCAGGTGATCGATGCGGCGGCCAAGCACGGGCGACGTGTCTTCATTGTCGGTCGCAGCATGAGCGATACGGTACACATGGCCCTGGAGCTTGGTTATATTCAGGCACCAGAAGGAATCTTGGGAAGAGTAGATGAAGCCCGCGGTCTCCCGCACGATAGAATCGTATTCGTTACCACCGGGAGCCAGGGAGAGCCGACCTCGGCGCTGGTACGTATGGCAAACCGTGATCACCCCCATGTTCGCATTCATGCCGGAGATACCATCATAATGTCGGCAACACCGATACCCGGCAACGAGGCCATTGTCAACCGCACCGTGGATAACCTTTTCAAACAGGGGGCGCGGGTGCTGTACGACAAGGTGGCGCAGGTTCATGTCCACGGTCACGGCAGCCAGGAGGAACTCAAGCTATTGCTCAATCTGGTCAAGCCAAAATTCTTCATGCCCATTCACGGTGAATACCGCCACCTCAGCCTGCATGCTAAACTGGCCGCAGAAGTAGGTATTCCGGAAGAGAATAGTTTCATTCTGGAAGATGGGGATATCCTTGAGCTCACCGCACAGTCGGCGAAGAAAAATGGCAAGGTCGGCTCGGGGAACGTGTATGTGGACGGGTTAAGCGTTGGCGATATCGGCGGCGTAGTGCTGCGGAATCGGCGTATGCTCGCCAAAGATGGCATCGTGGTGGCCATCATTGCGGTAAATCGGCAGACGGGCAAGCTGGTGAGGCGTCCTGACATTGTGACACGAGGCTTTGTCGATACCAGAGAGTTTAAAGAAATGATTGATGAAAGTCGCGACTTGCTGGCCAAGTCTCTGGACCATAGCAGCGGCAAGGTTGCCGAGTGGAGCTTCATCAATGCCAAGGTGAAGGATACGCTGGAAAAATTTTATTATGAGAAGACCAAGCTTCGCCCGATGATTCTGCCATTTATGGTCAGGGTATAGCTGAGATGCCCAAAAGAAAGCCGAGAGACGACAACGAATTCTTGAAGGGATCAGCGAGAAGACGGCGGCGCTCTTTCTGGGGTGGGCTGTTTCATTTCTTCTGGCTGCCGCCGGTGCGCTGGACCATCCTGCTGGCGATTATCGGCCTGCTGGTCTGGCAATTCTGGGGAAACCTGTTTGGTTTTTTTGGCTGGGGACTGCTTTTCCTTGCCGCTGCCATTATAACCATTATCGTTCAGATGAAGCGGCGAAAGCTGGCCTCGTTCGTTCTCCGCTTCAATCGCTGGCTGGGAGCCGTTGCTTTTGTTCTGGCGGTCTGGGGGCTGCTGGCAATTTTCGATCTGGGGGGCAAATTCGGCGATGCGCTTATCATGGAACCGACCCCAGTAGTCGATATTCTGATAGTGGCAGGGCTTTTTATCGCTGGTGTAATCCTGGTCGCCCCCAAAGCCTGTATCAAGTTGTCCGCCAAGTTCTTAGCGTGGCTGGGGAGACAGTTCCAGCGGCGGCCGGAAAAGGTTCCCAAATATCTGGAAAAGCAGCTTGACGAAGAGCGCCGGGCAGCACCGTCCCATGTAGAGCTTCATCCCAGGCCGCCCCTTGAGGAAAAGCCCGCCATGCCGCACGAAATGGAGCAACCTGCCATGAGGCCGGAAAAGCTGATGCCGAAATCGCCGCTGATGACCCCTCCGGAAAAAGAAGCTGTGACCGGAGCAGCAGCGCCCACGCCAAGCGCGCAGGAACTCAGGCAGGTCGCGCAGGAGGTATGGAAGAAATATGGGCAGTCATCGGACCTGGTGGTGGTCGATGGCTGGCGACTGCCGCCGATAGATATTCTAGATCGGACGCCGGAGATTGAGTTCAGTGAGGCGGATAACGTCCAGAGGGCGAAGATAATCGAGGACGCGCTGGCCAGCTACGGCGTGGAGGCCAAGGTAGTGCAGATAAACGCCGGTCCCACGGTAACCCAGTTTGGCGTGGAGCCGGGTTGGGACAGAAAGCTGAGGGAGAGGAAAGAGAGAGATAGGAACGGCGAGGTCACGGTGACGCTGGAGGAAGTTTCCAAGACCAGGGTCAAAGTGGACCGCATCACCTCTCTGGCTAACGACTTGGCACTGGCGCTGGCGGCGCCGAGCATTAGAATCGAGGCACCGGTGCCGGGCAAGTCAATCGTGGGCATTGAGGTGCCGAACACGAGCATCGGAGTGGTTGGCCTGCGCAGTGTTATCGAGTCCAGCACATATCAGAAATTGCAGGCGCGGTCGAAACTGGCGCTGGCGTTGGGCAAAGGTGCCGGCGGCGAGGCAATGGCGGGGGACCTGACTCGGATGCCTCACCTGCTTATTGCCGGGGCTACTGGCAGCGGCAAAACGGTATGCCTCAATGCCATCATCAGCTGTTTGCTGCTCTACAATACCCCGTTTGATACCAGATTTATTATGGTTGACCCCAAGCGCGTTGAGCTCACGCCGTATAACAGCGTCCCCCATCTGGCCACTCCGGTTATCGTTGATACCACCAGGGCCTTGAGCGCGCTGCGCTGGTTGAGCCAGGAGATGGACCAGAGATATCAGAAGCTGGCCACGGCCGGCGCCCGCAACATCGAGGGGTACAATAGGAACCGCGAGGGCGCCGACAAGATGTCCTATATGGTGCTCGTCATCGATGAGCTGGCCGACCTTATGATGACCAGCTTTGACGAGGTGGAGCATACGCTGTGCCGCCTCGCCCAGCTGGCCCGTGCCACCGGCATCCACCTGGTGGTGGCCACGCAGCGCCCATCGGTGGACGTGGTTACCGGGCTGATAAAGGCCAACTTCCCCACCCGCATCAGCTTTGCCGTTACCTCTCAGGTGGACTCTCGCACCATCCTCGACGGCGCCGGGGCGGAGAAGCTGCTGGGTCGGGGCGATATGCTCTACATGCCCACGGAGGCCTCCAAGCCCAAGCGGCTCCAGGGTTGCTTTGTCTCCGATTCCGAGGTGGAGCGGCTGGTCTACTTCTGGAACAGCCAGAAGGAGCAGCAGGCGGCGCCGATTAAAGTCCAGGAAATGGTGCCACCGGCGGCTATGACCAGTCGTGGCGGGCAGCAGGCAGACCCGCTTCTGGACTCCGCCCGCGAGCTATCGGAGCAGCACGAGCACATCTCGACCTCTTTCTTGCAGCGGAAGCTGCACATCGGCTACCCCCGCGCCGCCCGCATCATGGAGCAGCTCCAGGAGGAGATGGGGGGAGACTTTGGTGGGGGAGAAGGAGAGGAGGCGGAGTGAGCTTGGACATTCGAGAGTGATTTGCAAGACTATTTGAAATCACTTCATTTGCTTCATAGTACTGCTAATTGTTCTCAGATTATCCTTTGAATCTCTTGCGATATTCTCGATTGCCGATAATTTGTTGAATCCTTGTATTAGTGTATGCGATGAAGTTCCTAACGCAAGAAACAAAGCTGAAAAACGCTCGTTCCAAATCTTCTTCAGTTCATCTTTTGAAAACGCTCTCTCTCCAGTGAAAATGCCCATGTGAAAGGTTGATCCATATAGCGTACCATGTAGTGCTTCTGATGCATCATCGTAAATCCATAGGGTTGCTAGCATAAGGTAGCCTATGTCAAGGCCACCTTTATTCGATATCAAATCCAACATCTTAGATATATTTTTTGAGGGCCATCGGGTCTTTATCTTGCCCTTATTACTAGTGAACATATCTGCCGCTTCTTTCAATTTCGGTTCTTTTTCCAAGTCAATAGAGCCTGACCATTTTAATTTCACTCTGAGGTTACCTGCGCTGAAGCTGCGATCTAAGACTCTGTATGCTTTTTGTTTAGTGTATGCTAAATATTGAGAGTGCTCTTCTTCATCACAGAAAAGAAGATATATATATGTGATTAGTCTTTCCAAGAACGACCTTGCGAGTATGAAACATTCATTTATGTGTTGATGCATTGCTAGAAGGCTAATAGATTTTCCTGTATGCCAGATGCTGAATAACAATGTATATAGGTTCCCTATGCGAGAATCATCAAGATGTTTCAAATTTGTAAATTGGTACTGATATAACTCTTCAAGTAAAGCAAGTTGGCTATTAAGAAAGTTGAGAAATTGCCCCGTGACTTCATCTGAGCCAAATCCCTTAGGAACTTGCATTGTCATCCCCTTAAATTCTAGAAGGCATAGAGACTCTAATCTACAACCTACTTGAAAAATCCTACTTGCTATACACCTTTGGTTTACTCAGTTCTTCGCCCTTAACCTCTTCAAAATAGCGTCCATATAAACCCGTGCCAGGGATTTGCCGTGCTTTTTCATCCGTAAGGGATTACGGGTGGGGGGTAATGGCGAAGATGGTGATTATGCCTTTTGCCGGGCCGTAATACCAGAATACCCTGTAAGCGGCCGGCGTTTTCTGTTCTGCATAGGCTTCAAAGACCTTTTCACCATTCGGACTTTTCAAACTCACATATTCGTGATTCTGGAGGCTATTATGTCGGGGGTTCATGGCCAGGAGCTTGATGGTCTTCTTTACCGCTTTATAGCGTTTCTTTTGGGATGCATCACCTTTAAGAGAGGTGTAAACCTTCCTCGCTTCGTCCGTCCATTCCAGCTCAAACAAAGCGCTTGACCCTATAGAGTATCAAGGTCAACTTTTGATACCTTGCCCTGTGCAGCATCGGAAAGCCCCCGCCTAACTGATGCTAAGGCCTCTGGGTTTTGGAACAGCCATGCTTCTGAAGCCGGGATGGTTACCTGCGGGTCTAGTATAATTTGCCCGATGCTGTTGCTGTATATATTATATGTGACGCCTTCTCGTACCAAGGGCTTAGGCAGAACTACCCGTTTTTTGGCATCTGGCTTCACACTACCAGCTACTTTTGTTAAATTTTCATCCTTTATTATAGTTGCCATTATCTACCTCTCCATATACCTACACACATACATTATAATAACGGTGGGACAAGTTGTCAAGTGGGATAATCCCACATTTCAAATTATTTTTCAAATTGCCTCACTTCTTCCCTTTTAGCCTCTTCAAAATCGCGTCCATATAAACCCGCGCCAGGGATTTGCCGTGCTTTTTCATCTGCTCCCGCTTTTTCCTGAGCTTCTCCTCGCGGCGCTCTTGCCTGGTCTCCAAAGGCTCCTGGCTCATTTCCTGGTTTCCACCTGCACCTCGTTGAATTCCCGGCGCAGCTCGATGATGCGGTCGCGGAGCAGGGCCGCCTTCTCGAACTCTAATCCTCTGGCGGCGGCCTTCATCTGCGTCTCCAACTCCTTGATGAGCCGGGCAACGTCCTCTTTCGATACCGGGGCTTCGGCAGTATACGGGGCGCGGGTTTCTGCCACCACCTTCACTCGCTCCGTGATGTCGCGGATGGCCTTTCTGATGCCCTGCGGGGTGATGCCGTGCTCCTTGTTAAAATCTTCCTGAATGCGCCGACGGCGCTGTGTCTCATCGATGGCGGCCTGCATGGAGTTGGTGGCGGCATCGGCGTACATGATAACGTG
>SMTZ1_10000224_pt1 | contig 49002 bp, 38 predicted proteins | sample DeeMarSWOR136_30_FD_25667 | JGI IMG/M metagenome (IMG submission 25667) | reverse complement strand
AGACATGAAGTCAGAAAAATGGCCAATGCCGTATTCTTCAGATATTTTTTCCCAAGACTTATGCCAAAAAGCCTGAATGTCACTTCTTCATTAATACTGGCGGTGATGGCTAAAACAAAGGCGCTTAAAAAAGGTACGTAGGCCGAAGAGATCTGGTTTAACCAGATCCACTCCTTCCATACGCCCAGCGTCTTCTGTCCGATGAAAAAAAGACTGGATTGCACGCCAAGAAGAATAAAAAATAAAACGTATCCAAACAGGAGGCAATGGCTGACACTGCGACTGAAAAAAGTTGTCCGCAGGTAATGGGTAAAGGCACTGTAAGGTGAGTCCGGGAAAACCCTCAGGCGCAGGGATTCTCCAGCGATACCAGGGAGCACAAAGGCAAAACTCAAAAGCAAAGCATCCATAACTTTTCTGATGGTAAAGATGCCCATAAAAGACATAAAGGAAACGCTGGTCCGGTAATGGATGGCCATATAAGGAGTGTTGTTAAGAATAGACAATAAATTGAAGGTTAGCAGGAATAGAGCTAAAGATAAAAAAAAGCGTTTAGACAGGCGACTGGCCAGGTCCTGACCTTTCTTAATGACTAAATAAATAGAGCAGCCCAACAAGAAAATATACAGGATCAGATAAAAACCGTAAAGATATTCTCCCAGAGCCAGCTGGTTCTCAATTTCGCGCCTGAACTTCTCTGGAACATCGAGATTAAACTTGAAGAATTCCCTGACCTCGTTTCCCGAAACCGTAGCCCCAATGAGAAGCTTTGCCCCTCCCTGCTCTTTTTGCCAGGGAACATACACGTCCTTCCTTTCCCAGGAAAAACTGTAATCCACCCTGTTTTCCAGGCGCTTGGCCTTCTCTTCATGAAAATCGTAATCGCGCCAATCCACCCTGTAGAAATCCTTTAAAAATTCTTCTGCCTGGGTTTTGGCTATTGCTTTCTTGAACGTTTCACGTAGCTCGATATCTTCTATAAGATGCTTGAAACTTAAGACCTCTCCAGACCTCGGGCTGATGGTCAAAATAAATTCTTCTTTTTCAAATTCTCTGAAGAACCTCACCTTCCAATGGAATAACTCATAGCCATGCCTGTTTAAAAAAGCTTCCTCCTGTCTAAAACCAAGTGTCCTTTGTAGATACCTGTCCTGCCATTCATCCATGGAAAAAGCGACAATCCTTGAATAATTTTGCGTATCAATTGAGCGGGAAGCAAGATATTCTTTAGCTTTCGTAAGGGCCTGGGTCCTGTTCAGGGACAAATGGATAAAGGAGAACTGCGGATAGCCAAGATTCAGCCAGGCGCAAAGACACAGCAGCGCTATGACAACAAATAGACACCACTCTTTGAAAGAAATCTTCATATGGCCTTAGGCAGGAGGACGCTTTAAAAAATCCTTTAGGTCCCGGGACAACTCTGCACTGATTTTGATCTCTTTTCCTGTTACAGGATGGATGAATTCAAGTACAGCTGCGTGAAGACATACCCTTTTAAATTTCAGTTCATAATCGCGCCGGAAGGCAAATCTTGATTCGCCCACCAGAGGGTGGCCGATACTTTTAAAGTGAATCCTAATCTGGTTCGTGCGGCCTGTGAGGGGCCAGACTCTGACAATGGTAAAATTTTTTCTTCTTTCCACGACCTGATAAGAGGTAACCGAAGGCATCCTTTCGATGGCACGCCTGATGCGTCCCTTATCTTGAAGCAGAACCCCCTGCGCAAAGGCGATATACGTCTTTTTGACCCTTTGGAACCTGAAGGCATCCATCATCTTTTTCTGGATGGATTTGCCTTTGGCGTAAATCACAAGACCCGATGTCTCCCGATCCAAGCGATGACAAGGGTGCAGACGTAAAGACTCATGCTTTTCCTTCATATGCGTATTCAAGATACTGGTCAAGGTCCTGGATTCCTTTTTTGGCGTAGGGATGACGAGTAAACCTGAGGGCTTATCCACTACCAACAACCAATCATCCTCATAGACTATAGGGATATTCAAGCCTTAAGCGATCTCCAGCATTCTGTCTATTGCCTTTTTTGCGCGCAGCCTTATCTCATCCGACACCCTGACTTCCTCCTTGAGTTCCTCTAAAGACCAAAGTATTTTTTCCTGGTTCGTGCGCTTCATATTAGGACAGATGGCTCTTTCGGAAGCAGGATAGAATTCCTTTGTGGGGTTATCCACTTTGAGCCGATAGATAAGACCCACCTCTGTTCCTACGATCACCTCCCTGGCTTCGGTTTCCTGGGCAAACTTGACCATACGGCTTGTGGAAAGCGCCGCATCTGCCATGGCCACGACCTGGGGAAGGCATTCGGGATGAACGATAACTTTGGCATGGGGATGGAATTCTTTCTCGCGCTTTATATCTTCGGGCAGTATCTTGACGTGCGTCGGACAATAACCGTTCCAGGCGATAAGTTCTTTACCGGTTTGCCTTTGCACAAAATCCGCCAAATATTTGTCCGGCACAAAAATGATCTCTTTTTCTTCTTTTAGTGCGTTCACCACATTTACGGCATTGGTGGAGGTGCAGCAAAAATCTAATTCAGCTTTCACCTCAGCGGAGGTGTTGACGTAGCCGACTGTCACAGCCTGCGGATGCTCTCTTTTTAATTTCCTTAAATCTTCAGCGGTAATCATGTCGGCCATGGGACAGCCTGAATTCACATCAGGCATAATGACCTTTTTATGGGGGCAAAGGATAGATGCTGTCTCAGCCATGAAATGAACACCGCAGAAAACAATCACTTCTGCATTGGTATTAGAGGCGATACGGCTCAACTCTAAAGAATCCCCCCGATAATCTGCCACATCCTGAACCTCGGGAAGCTGATAGTTATGCGACAGAATTACGGCATTACGTTTCTTTTTAAGTTCCCTGATCTTATCTTCTAACTCATTAAACTCTTTTTCTGCCATTCTCACCCCAATACCCTTTCGATGATCCCGCCCCCGAGTATTAAGTCCTGGTCATAAAACACTGCAGATTGGCCTGGCGTAATCGCAAACTGGGGTTTGAAAAATCTAACCTTTATTTTTTTGCCAAAAGGGACAACTACTGCTTGGGCTTCCTTGTGATTATACCTTATCCTGACACGCACCGCAACTTTCTTTTGTATGGGCGAAAGGACAAAATGCACATTTTTAACCAGAAATTCACGTTTAAAGGCCTTACTTTTATCTCCCACAATAATTCTGTTTGAAGATGTGTCTATCCTGGTTATATACAAGGGGTGGCCTCGGGCAATACCCAATCCCTCTCGCTGCCCTACGGTATAATAGGCGATTCCCTGGTGGATGCCCAAAATCTCTCCTTGTTCATCCTGAATAAGTCCTGGCTGAATATCTCCAGCAACATGCTCTTGCAGGAATTTGCGATAATCGTTATCCGGCAAAAAACAGATCTCCTGACTGCCTGCCTTATCCGCCACAGATAAATGAAATTTTCTGGCTAAACAGCGCGCCCTCTCCTTTGTATAATCACCCAGAGGAAAAACAATATGTTTTAGTTGCGACTGACGCAGGCGATACAAAAAGTAGGATTGGTCTTTGCGGGCATCTCTGGCTTTTTTAAGCTGTAAACCGTCTTTTGTCTTTATAATTCTGGCATAATGGCCCGTAGCCAGAAATGCTGCATCCAAAGCAAGCGCCCTTTTCAATAAAGCGCCGAATTTTATATACTGATTGCAGCGAACGCAAGGGTTCGGGGTTCTCCCTTGAAGATATTCTTTGCAAAAATCTTTAATCACCTCATCCTGCAAGGCCTTTTGCATAGAGAGCACATAATGCCGGATGCCTAATTGACTGGCAACTTTTCTGGCGTCTTCTGTGGCCAAAGTTCCACAGCAGGTGGGTTTTTTACTATGGCCTTGGGGCAGATCAAAACACATGGTTATCCCAATCACTTCGAAACCTTTCTCTTTCAACAAGGCAGCTGCCACAGAAGAATCCACCCCGCCGCTCATAGCTACAAGGACGCGTGTTTTCATATAATCTTAAACCTGTTTTTTTTACTGGGAGGCAGGCTTCGCCAACTGCATCTTGAGTTTGCCCATCTCCCAAAGGATGGTGAGAATAACTTTAAGGCTTGAGCCGGTTTGCCGACCATAGATTCTGGGATAATGATTAACAGCTACCTGTTTTATTCTTAATTGATGAATCCTGGCCTTAGTCAGTGTCTCAGCGCTGATAAGGGAACCTGTTGAAAAGAGCGTCATTTTTTGTAGCGCTTCTCTTTTAAAGAGCTTAAATCCGCAATTGATGTCCTGAAACTTTATCCCAAACAAAAACTTTACTATAGAATTAAAACAATATGAAAAAAAGGACCTGTAGATTGGATCCCTTCTCTTCTGCCGTAAACCTACCACGATATCGTAATCATCAATGTAGGCCGCAAGTCTGGTGATATCGGAAATATCAAACTGCTGATCTGCGTCCATATAGAAAATGAGCTCTTTTTCGACTTTCTTGAATCCCGAACGTAAAGACGCGCCATACCCTAGATTTCTTGGATGCCGGATAACCTTCAAGCGCGCATCAGAAGCTTCCAGTTTTTCTAGAATGTTAGCTGTCTCATCTGTGGACCCGTCATCTACGGCGATGATCTCAAAATCGTAAGTTACAGAAGGTAAAATTTTTAATATTTTGTTAATAATCTCAATGATATTCCCTTCTTCGTTATAGGCAGGCAGAACCACAGATAGGCTATTATTTAACATCTTTGACCTTGAGCCTGTAGGCAAAACATCCCCACATCTCCTTTTCTAGAACGTAATCTGAATCTAATAAATCAAAAAAACCCTTAAATGCATGTCTTTCTAAGAACAGGACCTCCTGGTAAGAGTGCGGAGCGTGAGGCATAGGCAGTACGCTTTGGATGACGACGATATAAACAGGCCGCAAGATAATTAATGCCCTTAACAATCTCTGCTGAAAACCTTTATAATCTCGGCGGCTGATATCCTGGTATGTAAAGGCGCCTATCGGACCGATTAACTCCTCCGGCAAAAAAATGAACTTTGACATGTTTGTGACGCTGATTCTTTGCGTCCACAGATATATCGAGCCGGCGGCCATACCATCCCAGACGAAAATTCTATCCTCTTTAGTAGTTCGCTCTTTAACGTACTGAGAAATCAAGAACCTCCTTCCTGCATCAAAAGATTCTTCCATCAGCCTTTTAGCATATTTTTCCTTATCAGCACTTTTGAAATAATTTTTGGTAGCAAAGAACGAATTTTTTAAGGCTCGTTTTTTAACCACAAACCTGATGATATGGACATAGGGAAAAATAAGAATCAAGACGCCCAGGGTAGTCAATATCTTCAAAAAGAACCTCTTTTGTTTAAAGAAGCGCTCAGCTGCAAGGTGGATATCGGAAATTCCTATAACGCCAAGAGTCAAAAGCGGAGGCAAAATTTCTATAAAATGGTGTCTCAGATGGAATCCGGCCCTGGAAATGACAAAAAGTGTCATCGCAAACCAGGAAAGCGCAAGTAGCCTCGGTTTATTTTTTAAACGAAGGAGGCAACTCAATAGGCCTATTAGCATCAGCAGGCCAAAAATGATGATTTCGATTCTAAGGCCGTTTGAAATCTGCTGCAGGGACCAGGGCATATAAATGTCCCTGATACGATTGATATTCTTAACATAGGCTATATTGGTGATAAATACACTGTTTATGAATCTCCACCATCTACCTCGATAGAACAGACAGGCGTAAAGGAAGAAGAAAGGAATCAAGAATACAGACAAAAAGAGAAATGTTTTTTTCAAAAAAGTGCGCAAGGTTTCACGATAAATTATGGTTACGATACAGATAAAAGCTAATCCTGCTAAACAGACGGCTAACGCAGACTGCTTGATGAGAAAACCTAATCCCAGGCTTAAAGCGGAAAGAAAATAAAAGACGTTTTTATTGTTCTGGAAAGCTAACCCCAAGAAAAGAACTCCTGCTATTTCGAAAGGGATTAAGAATGTCTCAAGGTTGGAGGTATGAGTCTGGATGGGTTCACAACTGGAAAAAAGCGCATAAAATAAAGGTAACAAGTAATAAAATCTGATTTCCTTGGCTAATACGTATTTTGCCAAAAGATAGAATAGGATGACTGTTATGATCTTCATGATCAAAGAAAATATCTGTATGCTGATAAAAGACTTACCGAATAAGGATAAGGCCATTAGAAAAATGTAATAAATACCTGGTGTCTTATTCCCCCAGCTGCGAAAGCCGCTATATGGGATCTTGCCTCTGGCGATCTCTAATGTACCATTGACGTAAGAAGCCACATCCTGGTCATAGTAAAGCCCAGACATATAGTGAACGTGCAAAAAGATAACCAGAACGATGGCTGAAATCAGAAATAATATATTAATCCTTTTCATGTCGGGAATGTCCTCTGATAAGATATAAAAACATCCCTGTTAACGTAGCCAGGCTAACGGCCAAGCCTAGGATAAAACTGGCAGGAACATAAGTGAAGGAAGCAAGATAAACTCCTTTCTGATCCAAGTCCATGGCTAATAATCCCAAGTGATTCTTAGGCCTCCCCTGGTTTGATCTCCAGGATTTATCGTAATTCTGATTAATGATGAGCGTATCCGGCTCTGCTACGGAAACCTTCACCACCAATCTATTGGCGCTAAAGATATGGAATGCCGCTTGATTGCCTGGATTATTCAGGAAGTAAATCTCACCCCTATAATCCGGATTTAAATGCCACGTAAAATTCTTAGATTCCAGAGAGCGCACGCCTTTCCAGCCAACAAGGTATTTGGGGACGCTTGCCTCTCTGAGGTGGATATTGACATAGGCATTGATTTTGCCGATATTCTGCAGCATCAACTCGTATTGCGAGGGAAGCGTCCATTCCCAGGAGCGTGTCTGGTACATCTTCGAAGGGATAAGATGACTCACCTCGTGGCCATGCTTAAGATTCCTCACCGAAAAAAAGTCTTTTTGGCGGACATATTTTGGAATCTCTGCGGGAAAAGAGATCTCCTTTGCGGTGTTCGTGAAAAACAGGTCTGTTCCTACAAAACCAACGCATAAAATCAGGGCGCTCGCAAGATACGGAATCTTGAGCCTTTGCTGAATAAGAAAAAAACTACCTGAGCTAAGGGCCAGAATGAAAGTCACATAGGAGACAAAATATCGAGTCGGGGCTTCTATGGAGTTAAAAAGTGGTAGCCTCCAGAGGAAACTGAATAGATCCAAAGGGGTGTGGCTGCCAAAACTTAATAGCGCAAATAGAATCCCCAAAATCAAATACCTCATATTCCTCCTCCAGAAAATCAAGAAAGCAACAAAAGAAAACAACACCGGAACATACCCCATATAGAAATAATTCCAATGCAGACCGATAAAGGGAAAAAAATTCTTATGGACAAAAAAGGCCTTAAAGATATTGGGCCAAAGCGGGCCCCAGAAAGGATTATACCCGTCCATTTGGCGCGGGTTCTGTTTTAAGAGTTCAAGCATGGGGAAAAACTTCGCAGCCCCCAACAAAAATGAGACAGAAACAATGATGAAAAAATTCTTTATGTAAGTGGGGTCCCACACCATTCTCTTATTCTTCCAATGGATGAGCTCCAGCAGGCTGAATAGAAAAATAAAAAAGAGCAGAGGAACAAAATAGAGGCCTGCCTGCATGCCTATGACTGTAAAAATCACGATAGCCGAAATCAAATACTTCTTATGTTCTTTGGACTTAATGAAAAGTGCTAAAGCAAGCGGTATAAAAAAGTAAAAAGAGGTAGGGATAAAATCCTGACCTTGGATGAGCAGCCGGTGAGCATGGCCTGCCAGGCAAAATACAATAGTGGAGAATGCAGAGCCCAGAATGTTGTAATGTAACACGCCTCTGGTCAAATAATACATCCCCAGGCACCCGATAAGGTGAAACAGGAAAACATTAATCTTAAGACCTACGACCTCTCCAAAAATAAGAACAGGAATTAGAAATGGGCTAAAAGAGGGATCCTGCGGGTTGGCCAAAAGCGGATATCCGCCGCCAAAGTAATAGGTCCTTAGGGGGAATTGATGATCCTGTAACAGAGACTGCCGGAACGCTCTAAAATAAGAAAGCATTTGCAGCCAATCCCAATTAAAATTGATATTCTGAATATTTTTAAATAAGGGTAGACATGATAGAGTCACAAGGAGAATGAGCAAGATAATGATGAAGGTATCCTTCATAATCTTTCTTTCCTTTTTTTATAACTTATTATATCACAATGTGTTTTTTTAGAAACAAAAAAGGACCCGCACACCAAGGTCCTTTTTTTGAAATAATCCACTAGTCCTTATTTTTTCTCCTCAAAAAGTTTCGCCAGGATCGCCAGCAAGAATGCAGTATGAGAAAGAAAGATATAACTCACTGATTTTAATCCGAATCTGTAAGTTCCTAAAAGCACACCAATCAACGATAAAACCAAACATAAGACGCCAGCGATGATAAGGATTTTTGCCATCTTGCCCTCCTTTCTCTGCTTTATTATACCACAAAAAACAAATAAATCATTAGAAATTAGCCTCTTCGTCTAAGATTATCTATTTCTCTGAGATTGTAGTACCCTAACACTTTGACGCGCGCCTTGGAAAGACTCTCCAGCCAATCATGATATTTTTTCATAAAACGCTCGTGGTGCGCTTTTGTCTTCCATTCATAGACCGAGGCATAGTGATGTTTAAAACCCAGGCGCTTCATCGTAAAATAGGCAACGAATCCCGGCGCTTTTTTGGCGTATCCCGCCCACATCTTGCTATCCTTACGATACTGCTTGACCTCGCATGGCCTTACCTCAAACAATACGGCATGTATGAACATGAAAGTATTATACCCTCAATTCTCCAAAAACCAACAAATTTTACCATTCGAATCTTACTAGCATTGAATTCATCAAGGGAGCTGGTCGGGTTTCGAGCGAATGGAGCTTTTAGGCAGAGGAGCTTGAGCATTTGAGGGAATCCCAGTGGAGCGCAAGCGACAACACTGGGACGGACGAGGGTGTTTGAGCGACGAGCGAGAGCGCGAGGAGCGAGTTACTCGGCCGCCGAAAATGCGAAAGATCTCTGCCGGCCCGAGCGATAGCGAGGGTAAAAGCGACCTGAGCGAGAAGCCCGGCCAGTTCCCTTAACTACCATTCAAACCTTACTCCTCCCTGAATCCAGCGTCCTGGCTGAAGCACTCCACCCACTTCACTATAATGCGTATCGCTGAAATTATCTATCTTTAAGAATGGCTCAAAGATAAAATCTTTGGTTTGAAGGCGCTTGCTGATCAGGAAGTTTCCAACAAAATAAGTCTCTTCAAAACACCTTTGATTGTAGGACAGCTGCCAGCTGAAATTGAACCCCAGGATCTGAGCCTCTATATCGCATATAAGTTGGTGCCTGAGGATATCCAGGGCATACTTAGACAAAAATCCTCTAGCCTTTTTGTCTGAATCCATATAGGTATAGGAAAATGCCAACTTCTTAATTTGCGCGCCTTTAAAATTCAAGACCGGCTCTAACCCAAGTTGAAACTCTATGCCGCTGAAATCCACTTGGCCCAAGTTGGTGGCAACCCAGACGTCGCTTTCTGAGGCCCGCGTCCAGTCAATCAAATCGCGGCCCTTGCGCAAAAACCCCTCCAGCCCCCAGGATAACTGCTGGTCTTTGAAATCCAGGCCCAGTCTAAAATGATCTGATTTCTCAACGCCGAGTTGCGGATTACCCTGATTGGCCGCATCCGAATAATACAGCTCCGTAAAAGAAGGGGTTCTAAAGGAGCGACCCAGCGAGCTGCTAATCTTTAGCTTTTCTTCGATAATAAAAAACCCAAATCCCAGATTGTAAGATTCCTGAAAACCCCATTTTTCATACCCGTGGAATCCTACTCTCATATCCATCGTTACGCGCTCATGTAAGTGGGGAATCAGGCCAAAGGAAGATGCCGCGCGCTGCCTGGTATGTTGACCCAGATTCGTTGAATGAACCTGGTCTATCCCTGTTTCAAGCCCCAGAAGAAAATCTGTTTTTTCCCAAGAAATGCTTTCTTCGTAATCCAGGCCATAAGTATAAGTTGTATGGCAGTTGACAGAGGTGGGGTTATTCCTGTTTAAGATAAATTTATCGCGGTGCTTTCTTAAATAAGCATTCGTTTTCCAAGAACCAAGGGGCCATGTATTTTCCCAGCCTGTTTTGACAAAGAAGGTGCGGGTGTGTTCTTCCTCTTCGGGAAAAAGATTGGAATAAAAACTATCGGCGCCAAAATCTTTTTCCTGGTAACCCAATAAAACGTCCACCACGCAATCTTTAAGATCTCGCACAAGATACAGGGAGCCTGTTTTATATTCAAAGTCAGTATTGGGCCGAGCGGCTTTGGATGCTTTTTGCTCGAAAGATAAACGTCCGGAAAGTATTTCATCCGGTAGACTTAAGGAAAAGGCTTCTCCCCATAAAGCGTGTTCCCCGAAAAGCGTAAGGACATTTAAGGCTTTCTTTGTGGGTTTCTTTGTCAGAATATTGACGCTTGCAGCCAATGCTTTGCCGTTTAGCCAGGAAGAGGTTCCTTCTTTGACAACCTCTATGCTTTCGACATCAAAGCTCGTTAAAGGGATGTCGAGATTATGGTGCCCTGTTTGCGGGTCGTTCACAGGAATGCCGTCTATGTATACGGCAACCTGTTCAAAGGTCGAACCCCGCGCAGAGATGTCGGCCTGGATACCGGATATCCCTCGGTAACGTAAATCTAAGCCTGGTACATCATCTAACAGGTCAATGAGGGCATTAAAGCTTTTTTTCTCTATAGCTGAGGCCGAAATAATCTCTACGGAGTGATTGTTGATGAAGGAGACAATAGGAAGAGAGTCTTTACGAGAGGTAACCACTATTTTATCGATTACGACCGGCTCCTCCCCAAAACAAGGAGCGCCGACAACCAAAATCTTAAACAGAAGGATGAGGATGACGCTCGTGAGTCTGTTCATAAAAAATCCTGAAAGCCTATTATAAGGCCTTCAGGATAATTGTCAACCAAGTAATTTATTTTGGTTTACATTTAAGCCTAGCGGCAGTGGATCACGTCTCCAGCCATGACCTTTTCCACGACCCCGGAATCCTTTCTCAGCAGCAATCCTCCGTCCCTATCAATATCTATGGCCTCTCCCTCCACCTGCTTTTCTCTAACAGATATCCTCACCCTACGGCCTAACGTTAAACTGTATGCACGTGCCTTCTCAAGAAGATACCGGCCATCCTTTTCTTGTAACAGCAGATAGTTTATCTCGATCCTTCTTAAAATCTCCTGTAATAAATCAATACGATTAACGTTTTCTCCTTTATGCTCTCGTAAGGATGTGGCGCCGTTCACAAGAGATTTTTTGTCATTATTGACATTCAAACCTATTCCTATGATGACAAAATTAATGGCATCCATCTCGGCATTGAGCTCAGTCAGTATCCCTCCCACTTTTTTATGACTAAACCAGATATCATTCGGCCACTTTATCCCTGGCTCCAAATCGCATATTTTTTTTATGGCCTCACACAGGCTTACCGCACAAAGCAAGGTGAGCAAAGAGGCGCGCGAAGGCAGCATCTTTGGTTTAAGGATTAAGGAAAAATATATCCCTTTATATTTTGGCGAAAACCAGTTCCTTCCCAACCTTCCCCTGCCCTGCGTTTGAGCCTCGGCAATGACCAGCGTGCCCTCGGGTGAGCCATCAAGCCCAAACTTCATAGCGACATCCATAGTAGAGGCCAGGCTGTCAAAATAATAAACCTTTTTGGCCAGGAATCGGGTACCCAGGTCTTGCATGACTTCAAAAGTAAAAAGCCGATCAGGTCTAGAAATCAATCTGTATCCCAGATGTGGGACAGCGACGATATCGTATCCAGCCTGCTTAAGGTCCTGGATATGCTTCCAGAGGGCTTGGCGGGATATGCCCAGACGTTGAGCTATCTGGTCTCCTGAGGCATACTCCTGTTTTCTTTTTAAGAAATCCAGAATCTTTTCTTGAAGGATCATTTCTTCTCGTAGAGTGGAGACATGGCGCGCAGCTTCTCCACGATTTTAGGCAGGCACTCTAACAGGGAGTCGATATCTTCTTTCTTAGTCCATCGGCCCAGGGTGATTCTCAAGGAGCCATGGGCTATCTCATGTGAAAGGCCGATAGCCAACAACACGTGCGAAGGCTCTAAAGAAGTGGAGGTGCAGGCAGAGCCAGTGGAACAGGCAATACCCATCATATCGAGACTCAATAGAACCGACTCCCCTTCGATATATTTTATGGAGAAGTTAACATTGTTGGGAAGTCGCAGCTTGGGGTGACCGTTAAGATAAACTTCGGGAATTCTCTCAGGAATCTCTTGAATCAACCTATCGCGTAGGGCCGTCTGGAACCTCGCCTCTTCCTCCATTCTTTCCTGGCACAACTCTATGGCCTTACCTAATCCTACAATCCCGGGGGTATTATACGTAGAGGCGCGCCTTCCTTTTTCCTGGTCGCCACCCTGAAGAAAGGATTCCAGTCGTACCCCTTTTTTGACATAGAGGGCGCCTACGCCTTTAGGGCCATAGAACTTATGCGCTGAAAGAGACAAAAGATCAATATTCAGCTCCTTTACGTTTACAGGAATGTGTCCTACGGTCTGCACCGTATCCGTATGAAAATAAACTCCCTTCTCCCTGGCTATCTTGCCTATCTCTGCGATAGGCTGAATAACGCCTATTTCGTTGTTGGCGTGCATGACGCTGATAAGAATGGTCTCATCCGTGATAGCCTTCTTAATATCCTCAGGTGCAACCAAACCGTCCTCGCTGACCTTGATCCTGGTGATTTTAAAACCCTGTTTTTCTAAGAATTTACACGGCTCAAGAACCGCATGGTGCTCAATCGCAGAGGTGATTATGTGATTGCCTTTATCCTTTAAGGCGTAGACAATGCCTTTGATGGCGGCATTATTGGATTCCGTGCCTCCCGAAGTAAAAATGACTTCATAGGGTTGAGCGCCTAAAAAGTTAGCCAAGGTCAAGCGGCTATCCTCGATGGCCTTCTTCGCCTCCTGGCCCAATGCATAGATACTGGAAGCATTACCGAACTTCTCGGAAAAATAAGGCTCCATGCTCTTCAGAACCTCTGGATCGCAAGGCGTGGTAGCCGCGTAATCCAGATATATATTTTTCTTCATCTAACCTCTCCTCAAAATCTCATTCATGCTTCCCGTGCGGTATCCCTCTAGATCTAAAGTCACGTAATGATATCCCAATTTTTTTAATTTTTTGACGATTGCCTTGCGTCTAGAAAAAAGCTCTTTAACTTCAGATCTTCCAACTTCAATCCGGCAAAGACCGTTATAATGCCTTAACCTGACCTGTTTAAAACCTAATCTTTTCAAATAAGCCTCGGCCTCATCCACCCGCATTAAAATACTCGGTAAAATTTTTTTTCCGTAAGGGATTCGAGAAGCCAGGCACGCCTGAGCTGGCTGGTTCCATGTCGGCAACCCCACGGTCTTACTGAGGCAACGTATCTCTTTTTTATTTAAACGGGCCTCAGCCAGCGGAGAACGGATACGAAATTCCTTTTTCGCCCTGTCTCCGGGGCGAAAATCGAATCGGTCAGACAAAGAACTTGCGTCAATGACGTATTTTAAATGATATTTTTGGGCCAGGCTCTTGAGTCTTGAAAAAAGCTCTTTTTTACAAAAATAGCACCGCTTGGCTGTATTGGAAACAAACCTTCTGTCTTTTAGCTCCTGTGTCTTGATTATTTTATGCCGCACGTCCAGTTTTTTTGTCATGCGCCTGGACTTAAGCAACTCTTGTTTTGGATAGGTTGGAGAATTTGCGGTCACCGCCAAAAACCTTTCTCTGGGTAACGTCAAAGCAGCTACTTTCAGAAGAAAGGTACTATCCACTCCTCCAGAATAAGCAATAAGCACAGAGCGCATTTGCGTTAATATCTGCTGTAATTTTCTTAATTTATTCATTTTGAAAATGACGTGCTTTAGAAATGCACCTCCATGGCACGGGTAGGACAGATTTTGACGCAGAGTTCGCAGGCAATGCATTTATTATCATAAAAATGGACCTTGCGCGTGAGTGGGTCAACCAAAAGCGCACCTGTGGGACAGATAGGCACGCACACCCCACAATCCGTACATTTGGCTTCATTGCGTATCACATCCTGGCTGAGTGGCTGGATCCTGACTCCGCAGGACTGCAAATACTCTATCCCCTTATTGAAATTTTTCTCCTCACCCGACAATTCCAAGACCATCAGCCCTTCTTCCTGTGGCGTCACGTAAGCCTTGAGGATATTAAATTGCAGGTCGAACTCCTTAACCAGTTTATAAACGATCGGCTGGTCAACAAGCCGGTGCGGAAAATGCAAGACAATCCGTTTAGAAATCATTCCTTTCTCTCTTCTTTTACGCAAGTGATGGATTTTCTTTAAGCGGCTTGACCGTGTATCCGGATTCAGCCCCTGGTAAAGGAGCTACGGGTTCAGTCAGCAAGAATTCTCCTTTTTTAATCCAGGATTTAAGCTCTTCGGCGATCTCTCTTGCCTTGGGATAACTGGATATATTTCCGGTGGGAACCTCTTTCCCCAGTATTTTAATCTTTCCTGATTTTAACTGCGCATAATTGACCTCTCCCAGAGAGTCGGGGATGCAATGGGGGTAATTTTTACTGTAATCGACAATCTGGGTATAAATCTCCTCGTCTTTTATCGCAGAGTACTTAATGGTCTGTTCATCTAGCACAGGGATAGGGACTCCGATTCCCACATTTAGCGTGACGCCGTAACCAAGCATGCTGACTCCTACTAACCAGTCTGCTTTCATCTGTTTCAAATCACCGATTACAGCCAGTGTCCCTGCTGGTGCCTGAGGGACACCGCACTCTTTTCTGGGTACAATAGGATTATGCTGTGTGCCATGCCAGGCCACAAAACCAATGCCTCCTCCCAGAAATATCTTAGAACCAACCCCTATCGTCTTATAATAAGGATCCTTTAAAAGCGGAGAAAGTTGCCCTGCGGAACAATAATTGGCATTCCCCAGATTCGGTTTTAAGACTCCCATATAAGTATAAATAATCTTATCCGAAAGGTTCACCGCTACGTTATAATTCTGATAACAGTTGCGGATGTTAAATAAAACGGCCTCATTGATGTCTTTGATATTGATGGTGGTCTCCAGTTTCTTGCGGGGATAACAGTCTGTCCCATAGGTCGTGGCTATTAAGCGCACATCGTGCCCGGCAACGATTTCATGGATGACATGGCCTCCGCCGTATTTAAATTCTCCGGGAAAGACCTTGTTCAGAGGGTCTGAATCAGGAACAGCGGTTGCACCGAGGAAAATATCGACGGCGGCAAATCCCGCATAAACCGGGACATCATTCAAGGTACAGATCCCTCCGCCCAGCTTGATCCTGGGTTTTGAATGGCCGATATTAAAATAGGCACCCGAAGAACACATCGGGCCAAAGGTGGCGGCGGTAACCACATCCACTTCCTGAGCGCAAATTTTGGCCCCTTTCTTCTGGACCAGCTCGATAACCTCTTCGGCAGTGACGACAACAGCATTCCCTTTTTTGATTTTTTCGTTAATCTCTTTTATTGTCTTCATAATTTTATAAGGCTATAACCTCTCTAACCTCAGGAACTTCTTGTTTTAATATTTTTTCTATACCCATCTTCAAGGTCATCTGGCTCATCGGGCAACAACCGCAGGTGCCGGTGAGCTTCAATTTCACCACTCCGTCTGGCGTGACTTCCACCAGATCCACGTTCCCGCCATCAGCCATAAGCATGGGCCTAATCTTTTCTAAGGCGTTCACCACTTTTTCTTTCATCATTTTCCCCTTTCTTGACTTATCAGAAAATGACATCAAAATTCTTAAAGAGAATTTTGATGCATGGGGTGCGAGGAATTAGCTAGTAAACAACTCCGTACTCAGATAGCGCTCACCTGTATCCGGAAGAACGACTACAATGAGCTTACCTTTATTCTCCTCTCTTGCAGCCACCTGGAGGCTAGCATAAACAGCTGCGCCTGAAGAGATCCCAGCAAGAATTCCTTCTTCTTTTACGAGTCTGCGGCACGTTTCCTTTGCCTCTTCATTAGATACCTGGATGATTTCATCAATAATCTTCGTATTCAAGACCTCCGGAACGAAGCCTGCTCCTACCCCCTGAATCTTGTGAGGGCCGGGCTTACCTCCGGATAAAACTGGAGAATCTTTAGGCTCAACAGCAATAACCTTTACGGAGGGGTTTTTCTTCTTTAAAACCTCACCCACTCCTGTTATTGTACCACCGGTTCCTACGCCTGCAACGAAAATATCTATTTTGCCCTCTGTGTCATTCCAGATCTCTTGGGCAGTGGTTTGACGGTGGATTTCAGGATTAGCTGGGTTTTTAAACTGCTGGGGCATAAAATAACGCTTATCCTGTTTCAGCAACTCTTCGGCTTTTCTAATGGCACCAGACATCCCTTCTGCACCAGGGGTAAGCACAATCTCAGCTCCAAAGGCAGATAAAAGATGCCGGCGCTCCAGGCTCATCGTCTCTGGCATGGTCAGAATCAATTTGTAGCCTTTGACTGCGCAGACAAACGCCAAGGCAATCCCGGTATTCCCTGATGTCGGCTCAAGAATAATGGTATCCTTGGAGATCTTTCCTTCCTTCTCAGCCTGCTCAATCATGCTCAAACCAATCCTATCCTTAACCGATGAGCAGGGATTGAAAGACTCTAATTTGCCGACCACTGTTGCCCCTGCCTGGCTGGCTATTCTGTTGAATCTAACCAAGGGAGTCCTGCCAATAAATTCTGTAATGTCTTTGGCTATTTTCCCCATCTGGCAGCGTCCTTTAAACGTAGTTGGGCATTATAGCACAGCTTCATGGGAATTGCCACTGCTTCTTTAGCCTAAAATCATACAATTCCTTACTCCCTTTCGCATACGTTTATGCCCGAATTGCCTATGGACAGCAGTGCGGCTACCAGAAAACCTCCTGTGCTGCAGCCAACTGCATAAACATCAGAATTTGAGTAGAGATAGCAACCTCCACTCGCTTGCTTCCTGGTTTTTTTAACAGCCTGATATTTTTTAACATGGGTAAAGATATCGAATTCTCACCTCCTGTTATATGTAATACATCTCGGATGTTTTCTTTTTCTGATTCTCTCTTACGACCAGATCCTCTAAAGTCGTGGTTTTAAGCACAGCCTCCATCGCTTTATTTAATTCGCACCAGATATCGTACGTGACGCAAGAGCTCACTTTCCGGCAATACGTCTTGCTATACAGACAATCCACTAACGCCAAAGGTCCCTCCAATGCTTCCACAATCTGTTTGATGGTTATTTGAGAGGGGGAATGATTCAAGACATATCCGCCCTTGGCTCCCCGCAAAGTTTTAACCAGGCCTGCTGCCTTTAAAGAGGAAAGGATACGGTCTAGGTATTTCAAGGATATCTCCTGACGTTTGGAAATATCCTTTAGTAAAACCGGATCATTCTTATAATAACAGGCCAAATCTAACATGGCACGTGTGCCGTATCGGACCTTAGTAGATAGTCTCATGATTTGGAAATCAACCTTTGCTTAATGTCTACTAATTCTATAGTATTAGTTACATTATACAAACGACTTAAGTTTTGTCAAGAACTTTTTTATTTTTTATTTACTTTGCATTAAGTGCCTTTTTGAAAGAGTGCTCGGCACGAGGTAAATAGGGTGGGCTTCCTCGGGTTAGGATAATTTCGGTCAGACAAAGGAAAGGTACGGCTTGCCGTCGGTTAAAGGGTTGAGATATCGGTCTATTCTCTTGCTTTGCTCTATCTTTAAATCCAGCCATCCCTTCTTCTGGCCCGGACCGGGAGCCAGAATCTCAACCTTGGGAGAAAATATGTCACTTTCATTGATTTCCCTGACCACGGCAACGCTTGAATCACTAAGGGACACAAGGGTTCCTACGGGCCAGACACCTATGAATTTAAAGAAGGTCGCAAGGAGCTCGGGATCGAATGTCGTACCCTTTTCCTTCATCATGATCTCATAGATCATTTTAGGCGGATAATCATTCTTATAATTTCTTCTTTGCGACAGGGCGTCATAGACATCGCAGATGCAGACGATTTGGCTGGCGATGTGGGGTTTGAACGGATAGGCCAACTTAGGATACCCGGAGAGGTTGTATTTTAAGTGGTGTTCAAAAGATATCACCACAGGTAAAATTCCCAGATTTGGGACATACTTAAGCAGAATCCTGCATCCTGTAATCACGTGGCTTTTTATTTTGGTAAACTCTTCATCCGTTAAGCGCTCCGGTTTCTGGAGTATCTCTCTGGAGATATAGAGTTTCCCGATGTCATGAAAAAGCGCCGCCACACCTATGTCGAGGACCTCTTCTTTGGTAAAACCCAATCTGGAGGAGAAGAACATGGAAAGGATGCAAACATTGATCATGTGGCAGAACGTCCTCGTATCGTATCGTTTGACAGTGGCAAAATTCAGGAATTCCTGATAGCGCCCCACGAGGCCCTCCAAGACATTACTGACGGTAAACTTTACGGCCAGATGGTCGATTGCTTCATCGTTCAACACCTTCTCCAGAGAGTCCGTAATCTGGCCTAAAGAATCGTCATAGGTCTTCAAATAACTGACCGTTTTTAATGCCTCGGCGCTTTCCGCTAAAAGAGAAGTCTCTGCGGCTCCCTTGATCTTACCCACAGCGATATGTTTGACCCCCCGAAGGAATAATTCTTCCTCTGGTTCATGTTGAAGCTCTTCTTTAGGGGTGGTTAAAATGGTTATCAATTGACTCAACTCTTCTTTTTTCAAACCTCTAAAGAATTCGATCTTCTCAACACCCCTATCCTTCAAATAGACGATGGCAGGTCTTGCGGTCTTGCTGAGTTCAAAGAAAATCTCCTTCTCGAACGCTAGCTCCTCTCCTATCAATCCAATAACTAAAGTCTCCCTGTCTTTGAGAATAACATCGAGGCTAAGGTATGCCTTATCAATGGACTTTTTGAATTCCGGGTGCCAGTTAGGATAAAGCCTGGTTGTCTGCAAGCAGAAAATCAGTTCTCTAAAACAATTCTCAATCTTCTCCAGCATCTAATATCCCCATGACCTGGGCCGCCTTTTCTCTGACATGTTTATTCCAGAAAAAGGGCCTTTTGCTTAAAACAACCAGATGCGACCTGGCATCTTTTAATCCTTGGCCCTTTACATCTTCCAGAATCATCATATTCTCTAAAAGGATTTTATTCTTAAGGCCGAAGGGATGAGAGTAAGAAAAAAACTCATCCAGCGCTTCCTGGCGCGCCTGGTCGTCTTTTGCCAACACCAGGAATGCCTGCTTCTTAACGGAGAAGTCCCCTTGCTTAAGGAGGAGTAACAAAAATTCTTTATCAATCCGAGAAATACTTTGCATGGTTTTGAGGACTTCCAATCTAATGATATTGTTGGAGAAGGCATATATTTCTTTGAGGATCTCCAGACTTAAAAAAGAGTCCTGCCCCTGAAAATTCCTAACTATTTTCGCTAAGAATTCTATATCGGATTTTAAACGCTCCAGATTTTCATAGAAGACATCGAGTTCCTGGGGGAAGATTTTTAGCCATAATCTTAATATAAAAGGATTGATCTTTCTTTTTTCAAAAACCTCCTTGAGATAAAAATCTATCCCTAATGAACTCTTGTTTAAATCTTTCAAGAAATAATCCAGCTCTTGCGGTGGTTCTTCTTCAAAGGCCATCGTCTCAATGGAATGATAAAAGGACTCCTGTAATTTTTCCAATCCGCCAGTTAAATGGGGGTTGCGCCTTGTTTTATCATTCAAAAGGTCTGCAACGCTCTTCATGAATTCCCAGTTTCTCTCTTTGACCAGGCCGACACAATCTTTTAACAGTCGCTCGCACATCAATGCCAGGGCTTGAGGTTCTTCTTCCTGTGCCAACAGGTTCAGGAGCAAAAAACCATAGTTGACCTGCAAGAGGTGAGGGTCAAAGGCCCACTGCCCTCCCACGACCTCATCCTGCCACAATCCCTCCATGGCCTGGCGATAAATCGGAAAAACATAGGAATCCTGAGATACGGAAAATATCTCTTTGACTCTCTTTCTGAACTTCGGATTAATTTTTTTTGCTACTTCCTCAGCTATCTCTTTATGCCTGGCTTGATCGATTAGCGTGGTGAATACCTGAAAGCTTAAATTATTGAAGTTCTCGCTCTTTGAAATGCTTTCAACGAGGGTATTGACCAGATCATCATTTGTCAGGTCCTGAAAAAAAGTCCTGATTTCATCCAACCGCTCTTGAGCAGGGAGGGTGGGGTTTTCCAGCAACGCCACCAGCAGATTCTTGGAGCATTTAGAAAATTTGGCATTATCGTTTGCCTTAAGATATGAAAGAAAGTTGTAAAGATTCTTTCTGAGCTCAGCGTCTTCGTATAAATCCTGTGAGCTGAATTTACTGACAATCTGCTCAAAATTCTGAACAAAGGCTTCGATATTGCCCGGATCTTCCTTTTCTATAACCTCTTTGAAGAGGTACACCCATATATCCTTGACCTCTTCCCCCTCATCACGTAAAAGCTGGGAATAATCAAGCTCCTGCAACTGGATATGGGGTGTTTTTTCCTTATTTAAAATAGCCTGGACGCCACCCCGTCTTAATAGTTTTTTAACAGGCATAGAGACACTGCTTAAAAACTCAATCAACTCCTGATTATTAACACCTGACCTTAGCTCAATGCTCTTGATCTTGCGCAGATGAAACAGAGACGCAAGATCCTCGTACAGCAGGGCCTTTTCCCAAAGCCTTCCGTCTATTGATAAAGACTTGACGGCTACATCTATCCGGACAGGGCTTAAAAAGGAAAGCAGGTTAACGAGTTTTTTCCTGAAGACGTCCACGGATTGGAGAAAATAAGGGTGATCTTTAGGATAGGCGGAGGCGTTGTTCAGAATAATACGCAGTCCATACAAAAACTCATTTAGGGCCTCTTCTTTAGTCATCAAATGAGCTCGCGACTTACGGGCGAAAGTTGGTTGGAACCTAAGTCTTTATTTATTGTACTATCAAAGTCTGCTTTTTGCAATTATAAACAAAAATGCCCCTTGTTTTAAAAGGGGCACCGGATAAGAATACCCTGTTGTTTCCAGAATATCTTTCTCTTTAAACTAATCCTTGGTCAAGCATGGCATCAGCGACCTTAACAAAACCTGCAATGTTGGCACCTTTCACATAGTTGATGTAATTATCCTCCTTGCCATATTTGACGCATTGTTCATGAATGGCTACCATAATCTGGCGTAATTTTTTATCCACCTCTTCCCGTGACCAGGAAAGCCTCATGCTATTCTGGGTCATTTCCAGCCCAGAGGTAGCCACTCCGCCAGCATTTGCTGCCTTACCTGGAGCATACAAAATCTTAGCCTTCTGGAATACCCTTGCACCTTCTGGAGTGGTGGGCATATTTGCCCCTTCGCCTATGGCGATACAGCCGTTTTTCACCAATGTCTTGGCATCGTCTTCATCTATCTCGTTCTGAGTAGCGCTCGGGAAGGCGATATCGCATTTTATCTCCCAAGGCTTTTTATTTTCGAAGTACTCACATTTGAATTCCTTTGCACATTCTTTTATACGACCACGCCGCACATTCTTAAGCTCCATGACACAATTCAGCTCTTTTTCATCAACTCCTGATTCATCGTAAATAAAACCATTAGAATCAGATAGCGTTACCACCCTTGCTCCTAACTGAATGAGTTTCTCTACGGTGTATTGAGCGACATTTCCCGAACCAGATACTGTACAAACCTTCCCCTTTATAGATTCTCCTCTGGTTTTTAACATCTCCTCAACAAAATAAACGCAACCATAACCAGTGGCCTCTGGCCGGATTAAACTACCACCCCAATTCAAGCCCTTACCGGTAAGAACTCCCGTAAATTCATTGCGTAGCCTCTTATATTGACCAAACATATACCCGATTTCGCGTCCACCCACGCCTATATCGCCAGCAGGCACATCTGTATCAGGACCGATGTGCCTGAATAGTTCGGTCATGAAACTCTGGCAGAATCTCATGACTTCATTATCTGACTTTCCCTTGGGGTCGAAATCAGAACCACCTTTGCCACCACCCATAGGCAGAGTGGTCAAGCTATTCTTAAAGACCTGCTCAAAGGCTAGGAATTTTAAAATTCCTAAATTCACGCTGGGATGAAAACGTATCCCGCCCTTATAAGGACCGATGGCACTATTCATCTCAATACGGTATCCGCGGTTTACTTGCACCTCTCCCAAATCATTCAGCCAGGGTACGCGAAACATAATCACCCTCTCCGGCTCAACCATTCTCTCCAAGATTTTGGCCTTTTGATATTTAGGATTTTTCTCAATAAACGGCATTATGCACTCTACGACTTCTCTAACGGCTTGATGAAATTCAACCTCTCCAGCGTTTTTTTCCGTCACCATTCTCATAAAATCTTCTATTTTCTTTAACATGCCTCCACTCCTTTTTTTAAGTCGTGAGCCTATGTCGCCCCCCGCTTAAAAAAAACGCCCTTTTTTTAAGTCTATTTCGGGCGCCATTACCTTAAACCAAAGTATAAGAAAAAGAACAATCGTGTCAAAATAATTTTGGGGAAAGGATTTTTAGTACTCATGGTAAAACGAACGTCGTTATGAACGTCTTTGTTCTTGAAAACCAATCTTCAGCACGTCAGCGTGCTAATCTTTGTTTAAAAGCGTTTATTTGATAAAAAGCATCTCCCTGTATTTGGGAAGGTCCCAGTGTTCATCAGATACCACGCACTCCAGGGCATCCACATGCCGACGGATATGCTCCATCAACGGCCTTAACTCCTTGAAATAAACTTGAGCCTTTTTTTCATCACTGAGGACCTTGGCTTTTTCAAGAAGTTTGACCATCTCTTTAACATTGCGCCGGACATAATATATTTTGGATGAGACATCTGTCAGGTGCTCTTTAAGGTCATTCACTGCGATATTTTCAAGCTTTACACCAGTGACTTTTTTCAGACCTGTCAAGCCAACCAGATTATCGGAGAGAAGTTTCTGGTATTCAAGCCCGGCGGGCACAACGCTGGAGTTTACCATCTCATTCAAGGTATTCGCCTCAATCTCCAGCGTCAGATTATACATATGGATCCAGATGTGGTAACGCGCGGCAATCTCCTCTTTTGAGAAAACTTTATACTTCTCAAACAAGGCAATATTCTTTTCTTTGATCAGCGCTTTAAGTGACTCGGGGGTTGAGGCCACGTTAGGAAGCCCTCTTTTTTTGGCTTCTTTAATCCATTCTTCAGCATAGTTATTCCCCTCAAAGCAGATATCCCTGGTTTCCTTAAATATCTTGGCAATCACCTGCGTCACCTTGTTATGAAGATTCTTTCCCTTGGCTTTACGTATCTCTCCTGCCACGTAATCCAGGCTTTCGGCAATAATGGTGTTGATCACAGTGATGGGAGTCGAGATATTTTGAGATGAGCCTAAGGCGCGGAATTCAAACTTGGAACCAGTAAAGGCAAAAGGAGAAGTACGGTTTCTGTCCGTCACATCCTTATTGAACTTCGGCAGACGTGTGATCCCTAGGTCAATGATATCTCTCTTAGAAATACGGGATTTAACACCCTTTTCAATCATGTTCAGGATTCCCGTCAACTGCTCTCCCAAAAATACACTGATGATAGCCGGTGGCGCTTCATTAGCGCCTAACCGGTGCTCATTTCCAGCCATGGCGACAGATGCACGTAAAAGGTCAGCGTGCAGATAAACGGCTCTTAATACGGCGGCCAGAACCGCCAAGAATTGAAGATTGTCTTCAGGCGTGTCTCCTGGATTCAACAGGTTATTTCCAGTATTATCCTCCAACGACCAGTTAAGGTGCTTGCCGCTGCCGTTGATACCGGCAAATGGCTTTTCATGCAGCAGACAAACCAGATTATGCCTCAAAGCCACTTTTTTCATCAACTCCATTAACAGCTGATTATGGTCAGCAGCAATATTGGATTCTTCAAAAACAGGCGCGAACTCATATTGATGCGGAGCCACCTCATTGTGCCGAGTCATCAAAGGAATCCCTAATTTGTAGGATTCCTCAGCGACCTCAAACATGAAATTAATCACGCGCTCCTTGATAGTGCCAAAATACTGGTCTTCCAGCTGTTGGCCTTTTGGGGAAGGTGCACCCACCAGGGTGCGGCCGGTCATCAACAGGTCCTGGCGGAGATTGTAATAATGCCGGTCAATGAGAAAATATTCCTGTTCTGGTCCGCAGGTTGAAAAGACTTTTTTGACGTCTTTTCTGCCGAACAATTTTAACAGGACCAGCGCAGCGCGGCTGAGCGCTTCATCAGAACGCAAAAGCGGCAATTTCTTATCCAGGGCCTCGCCGTGATAGGAGATAAAAATCGTAGGGATACAAAGGGTCTTGCCTAGAGCGCTTTCAATAATAAAAGCTGGGCTGGAAGGGTCCCATGCCGTATAACCGCGTGCCTCAAAAGTGGCGCGGATGCCGCCGGAGGGAAAACTGGAGGCATCGGGTTCTCCCTGGATGAGTTTATTTCCGGAAAACTTCTCAATGACTTTGCCAGGACCGACCATAGAAATAAAACTGTCGTGCTTTTCAGCGGTAAGACCCGTCATTGGCTGGAACCAATGTGTATAATACGTGGCCCCTTTGGAGATGGCCCACTCCTTCATGGCATTGGCGATTTCGTTAGCCTGATCCAGGGTGATCGTTTTACCCTCATTCATCCACATTTTAAACGCGGCGAAGGTACTTTTGGAAATATGCCTTTGCATGGTTTGCACGCTAAAGGTGTTCTCGCCAAAATAACTGGAAACTTTTCGGGGTAATCTCTGCTTTTCCAAATCTACATTCTTGATCCTGAATAATGCCTCTTGTCTTACTGCCATACGGCCTCCTTTATAATCATTACTTGTGCTAGGATACCCTATTTTACCATAATTTTACTAAAAAGAAAGGCGTTCTTTTTTAAAGACCACCTGCATCCTGTAAAACAAAAAAGTCTTTTAGCGAATGCGCTAAAAGACTTCCCTGTCTATTTTACTTCCTTATTTAAACAAAAAAATTTGTCAAGTCCCTATTGAAAACAGGTGCTGTCAAGATAATTGTACGCTTGTGTGAACCAGGATAAGCCTCCCAAATCCTCAAACCAGAATTTTCGTTCATTGACCATATCAAATTTTAATCTTTATCTTCCGCCAGGCAAGTTAATACTGACTTCATATCTATTCAATCTTCTTCTTATAAACCGTTAAAAAAGAATAATCCGGCAAAAGGAACTTTTTTGGCAATTGAATGAACCCTCCTTTTTCTAATTCTCCAACCAGCTCCTGTGCCTGCTGTACAGAATAAAAAATCCCCTGTTTTTCTCCGCTTTTGACAATCACAAAATCGTAAGAAAGGACATCCTGAGTCGCTACATTATAACCGCCAAAATCAGCATCCATCTTTTTCTGGGTGGCCACATACCCCAGCGTCATGGCACTCAACGGCGCTAAATTGGCTCCGACATGGATTCTAAGAACCCCTTCTCTCTTAGGGGCATTCGCGCGCACATAATCCATGATCTCTTCTAACTTCCAGTCTTCCTTTATAGGATATAAAAATTCATTATATTGCCCGGGGTTAAGCAGCCGAAGGGAAGATGAGCCAAAGACCGCAAAAGTATGAACCAGAAGCGAAAATATCCCTATGAGCAACATTGTCAAAACAAGCAAGCGTCTTAACATATCTTTTTTGGTAATCTCCGTCACGCCATACGCCGCAACCATAGACATGGGTATAAGCAAAGGCATACCATAGTACGAAGCCCGCGTTGACAAGGAAATCAGAAAGATGTAGGGAATAATTAGCCAGGAGAAGATGAAGCCTCTGCCTGGAATCTTATTTTTCAGGAATAAAATTAAACCTATGATAAAGAATAGAGATTTATCCAGCGAAAACCCGTAGGTGAACATGATTTTGATATAGAACAGGAGCCCTGCGGCACTCCATCTTTCATCCATGTGGAATGATTGAGCCATGGCATGGGAGTAGGCTGAGTTAAATATATTGTGTAAGACTCTGTTGCTGTGCAAGCCGTAAAAAAGAAAGGCTATGACCGCACTAAGAAAAACAAAAATCAAGAAATTAACAAGACACAGCCTTTTTTTTGCCATGCCTTTATAGAACGAGTAAATCGCTATACCGACGATGTATATAAAGGACAACTCTTTTGCAAGTATGCCTAAACCGAAAGATATGGCCGCCAGAATAGAATATTTGCGGCTCTGGAAATTCTTCGACTGCCATAATAAAAAGGCCGTTAGCGCAATCATGGCTGTGGCAGCGAATTCCGGAGAATACCTGCGGTAAAAAGTGTAAAATTCCGGAGAGACGGATAGGAAAAAGGCAGCTAAAAAACCCTTTGTCTTATCAAACAGCTTTGAAGTTATCCCGTACGTAGAGAACAAGGCTATGGCCAAAAAAACAGTGCAACTCATTACAGCCGTATCGCCAACGGTGCCAAAGAGAAAATACCAGGGCACGGTAGATAAAGGCAGTAAGACTCTATAGGGTTGAAAGCTATGGATGTATTTTCCTACGGCCAACACTGCCTCAAAAAAATCCTTTAAACCACATCCAGCAGCAAAATATATCTGGAGGCTTCTCTGAAAATATCCTCCGAAATCAAACCAAAGGGGGTACGTGTCTTTTGAAAGCCAGATGAAATTAATAAATGCATGAATGAATACCAAGGCCGCTACCGCTGTCAACTGCCAATGTCTTTTTATCTGCGTAAAAAATTGAGCCATCTGATTAACGTACATCCTCTTTGATTAATCCAAAAGGCGTAACCGCTATTTTAGGGTCTGAATCCTCATAAACCAAGGTCTTGCCGCCGTTAAATTCAGCCACCCTACGCAGTCCATAGAAATCTTCCGGAGGATCGAATTTCTCTTTTTTTGGCCATTTGTCTAAATGCAGGACCCAGTAACGCGCCCCGAATTTACGTAACGACGCAACCCTTTCAGCGTCAAGTGTCCCATCTACTTCATAAAGATGATCGATCGTCACAGGAGGGATAACTGCTCCGTACCCTGTCAGAATCGGTCTTTTGTGGTACAGGCTAGAATAGAGTTCATAACCTAGGTTTGTCAGATCCTTAATAGGGTAAGTCTCCAGCTCAAGTACAGCTCCCTCTTTTGGTTGTTGTTTCAAAAATATATCTACCTCCCTTGGCTTCCATTCATAAAGTTTCAGGGGAGGCAGGGTATCGTGATTTATCCCTGGGAACATCTCAAGAAAAGCAGCAAGAAGGACGAAAGAGACAATGAGTTTCCCTGCAAGGCTTTTTTTTGGGCCGGATAGGCCTAAAGCTACGCCAAGAGACACAGAAAAAGAAAAAAGGAGCCCCCAACGGGCTATGGCCCTGATTCCAGAGAATCCCGGTACAAAAACCAAAAGCAAGATCACAGGGGAAGGAATCAGCTTATTTTCAGGTGAGAGATAATAAGGACCGAATGCGATAGTAGCAAAAAAAACGCCCAGTGACAAAAAGAAAAAAGCTTTATTCTCTAGTGCCCTCATAATCCTGTCTCTGAAGAAAACCAATGGCCACCCTAAGAACAAATAAAAGATAGCTGTCCAGAGGATATCGACATCATAACCAGTAAGGAATTTAATATGCTGCAAGCATAAAAGATTAACCCCTGCCAAGAGGCCAGGGGCCAGGTAATAAAAAGCTGAAGCAGCTGACTTCTCTTTTTTCTTTATCTCTAGAGGAAAGAAAACCTCTTTGAAAAAATAAAAGCAGCCTGTAAGGAGCATAACAAAAGAAATACCAATCTCAACCTCTCCTTTTCGAAAAGGCTTCAAATTTAAATTTTTCAGGAAATTAAACGGCCTGTACAAGGAATTGGTAAGAATATTAAAGCCATTAGTCGCATTATGAAATTGGTCGGTAATGGCGCTGGGTCTTCCCAGGGCTCTATGCACCAAAATTTGGGAGATGTAAACCGGGGAACAGATAAAAAAAGCAATAGCAAAAGAAAAGAGGACTGATTTTAACAATGTTCTTTCATAATGCTCGCTCCATAGCTGCCAAAGGGCGAAAGCCGCAAGAAAAACCCCTCCCATGAAAAAAAGGTGCGATGAACACCAGCCCAGGTACCCGTAAGATAAACCAAACAAGACCCCCCAGATAATCTTGCGCGTCTGGAACAGTCTTATCAACAGATACCCGGAAATAGGAATCAGAAAAAATGTCCAGAAGAAATACCGTTGCTGTATAAGCGCTGTGCTGACATTGGACAAAGAAAAGGTCATGGCTGCCAGAAAGGCATACAGCCGCTTGCACCCCAGTCCTTTTGCAAACCAGTAGGAAGCCATCCAGCTTAATACTAATGCGACCCAGTTCCCCATCCCAACAAGAAAGAAAATGTTCCTGGTGACTAGCCAGAATGGAACCAACATCAAAGAGACGCCCCAGGCAGGCTCAGTCGTGAGGATACTGACTTTATGAAAGGGGAAAATGTACCCTCCGTCCCATAAACCCCCTGGGTTTAAACCTAAAATGCGCGTTATCTGAAGCTCAAGCGTAGAGTAAGCATGCCACCAATCCGCATTAGGAGAGGCCTGAATACATGCGTACCGAGCGAATGAATAAAAAGTCGTGCAAAAGGCAAGGACCAATAAACTTATGGTCAGGAACTCAATGAATTTCATAGGAGAAATAAGGCAATGACGCTTAGACAGTTGATCGGGGCAATGGCGATGCGTCCATCCTGTTTCATGGAGGGCTTATTTGGATTTATTGTCTTTTAAATTTTTTGTTAAAATAATCGCCTCAGCTATTTCGCGCATGGTCTTGCGGCTATCCATGCTTTGTTTTTGAATAAGTCTGTAGGCTTCGGAAGGTAGAATATTAGCTTCCTGGGAAAGGATGTCTTTGGCGCGCTCAACGAGTTTACGCGTGGTCAGGGCTTCTTCGGCGCTACGCGCGCGCAAGTCCAGCTCCGCATTTTCAATGGCGAGAGCCGACTGATTGGCCAAAGCCGTTAAAAGGTCCAGTTCGTTTTTTGTAAACTTGTGTTTCTTGGAAGTGTAACAATTGAGCACACCAATAACCTTGCTTTTGACAGCTAAAGGAACGCTGGCTAAGGAACAAAGCTTTTCCTTCTTTGCTATCTCTCTGTTTAAATAGCGCTCGTCCTCTCTGACATCAAGGACAGTGACAGGTTTTTTATCGCGCGCCACGATTCCTGCAATGCCCTCCCCTAACTTGATGTTAGGCTTTTTATTGTATTCATCGCAAATCGATTGCGTGGCCCTGACAACCAGCTCCTTCTTGTCCGGGTCAAGAAGCATTAACGATGAGATTTTGGAATTCATGACTTCTGCCGTGACATTAACGATCAGGCGCAAGAGCTCCTCCAGATACATCCCGGAGGCAATCAGGTTGGCGACTTTGGAAAGAGCCTCAATCTGCCTGATATAAATCAGGTAGTTTTCTTTTTTCTTTGCAGACATCTGTTCAAAAACCTCTCCATCCTCTGCAACGCCTCTTTAATATTCTCAAAGTTTGCCGCATAGGAGATGCGCACATAATCATCGTAATCTTTTCCGAATGCTGTTCCCGGTACCAAAGCTACATTTTCTTGCTTAAGAAGCTTTTCTGCGAAATCCAAACTCTTAAGCCCGGTTTTCTTGATGTTAGGGAATACATAAAAGGCGCCTTCGGGTTTCATACAATCCAGGCCTAATTGATTAAGCCCTTCCACGATATATTCTCTTCGTCTTTTGTATTCGCGCTTCATCTCTTCTACAGAAGGTTTACCTGAATGTAAGGCCTCACAAGCAGCCATCTGGCTGGTTATGGGAACGCACATGATGGTGTATTGATGGATTTTGGTCATGGCAGCGATAATTTCTTTCGGGCCACAGGCAAACCCTACACGCCAGCCTGTCATGGCATAGCTTTTGGAAAAACCGTTCAGGTAAATCGTATGCTCTTTTGCATTACTTAAGGTCGCAAAAGCGGTATGCTCAAAATCATAGGTCAAATCCGCGTAAATCTCATCGGTGATGCAAAGGATTTTATGTTTAGTAATAATCCTGTTTATCTCATTGAGCTCTTTTTTTGTGTAGGAAACACCTGTCGGATTTGCAGGATAATTTAAAAGCAGCGCTTTGACCTTCTTGTCTATATGTTTTTCCAAGGCCTTAGGGAAAAGCTTAAACTCGTGTTCTCGCGTGTCAATAAAAACAGGAATCCCCCCTGCCAATTCGGTTAAAGGGCCATAAGAAACATAGCTGGGAGCAGGAATCAGAATCTTATCTCCGGGATTGATAAGACTACGTAATACCAAATCCTTGCCTTCACTGACACCCACGGTAATAAGAATCTCTTCATCAGGGTTGTATTCAAGACCGTATTTATGCTTTAAATACTTACTGATGCTTAACCTTAATTTATAAAGGCCTTTATTGGAGGTGTAGGACGTAAAACCCTCCTCCAAAGAGAATATCCCGGCCTCGCGTATCTGCCAAGGCGTGACAAAGTCCGGCTCTCCCACACCAAGGGAAATAACCTCCTTCATCCCCAGCACGAGGTCAAAAAATTTTCTGATGCCCGACGGCTGTATTTGTTGGGCCTTTTTGGAAATGATATCCTTCATTTTATCTGTTTTCTTTGATTTACTTTGAACTTCTCCCGCCCTGCTATCTGATAGCTGGCGGGATCCCCCCTTAAATTTAACTGAGCTGAGGGGGGAACTCCGAACTAATACGATATTGCGATTCTCTTATTCTCTTCCCTGTGCTTTAATATATTTCCATCTTCCTTATATTTCTTCAACAGAAAGTGCGTGGTGGTTCCCTTGACATTCTCTAGGGGAGAGAGCTTCTCTGCCACAAAATTAGCCACGGTATGAAGGTCTTTACCTTCCGCAATCAACAACAGGTCATAAGTCCCGGAAACCAGGTAACAACTGGTAACCTCCGGAAAAGAATATATACGCTCGGCAATGCGGTCAAACCCTACATCCTTTTGCGGAGTGATATTGACCTCAATGAGCGCACGCACCTCTGCTCCGGAATCCTTAACCAGCTGCTTATTAATGACGGTTTTGTATTTTAAAATGACACCTTCCTTTTCGTATTTCTTGATCACCTCTTTTATCTTCTGAGGCTTTTTCTTAAGCATCTTAGCAATATCCTGAGGCGTTGCCCGCGCATCCTTTTCCAATATCTCTAATATTTCATCCATCTCTTTACCTCCATTTAATAGGTTAAATTCCAAGCTCCAAGCACCAAATTCCAAATAAGCTCCAAATTCTAATGTTCCAAATTCCAAAGATACATGTTTCGTTCATTGGGATTTTGGATTTGGAAATTGTTTGGGATTTGTAATTTGGAATTTGGGATTTAACGTTAGTGAACATAGCATATACGGGGCCCTTGCCTTTTGTGCTCTGAGCCCCTGATCATCCGCTTGACCTTGGCTACTTTCTTGGCAGAGACAACCTGTTTCTTTTTCTGCTCAAGGCGTCCTAAAATATCATCCAGCTCAGCATAAGTCAGGCCCATCTCTCCTTCATCTGTCTGGTCCAGCCATAGACCAGCGCTCGGAGTCTTATTAATAATATGGTTAGGAATACCCAATTCTTTAGCCAGGGTTCTTACCTGTTTCTTGAACAGGTCTCCTATAGGAAGGATATCCGTTGCTCCATCACCATGCTTGGTAAAATATCCGACCATGACCTCAGATTTATTTCCTGTGCCGCAAACCAGATAATTCAACTTATTGGCAAAGTAATATAAAACCAGCATCCGCAGCCGCGGTTTGAGATTTGCCCGAACCAAGCTATTTGCCGCTGGAAGCATTCTTAAAATATTATCGTAACTATTGGATAAATTTATGGTTTTTGTCTTTATCCCCAGCTTCTTGGCTACGATTTTAGCATCCTTTAAATCTCCGGGGTGGCTATGACAGGGCAAAAATAACCCTAAAACGCGCCTTTTCCCCATAGCTACCACGGATAAAGCAGCAACCACGCTTGAATCCACGCCTCCGCTTAAGCCCAAAACAATACCTCTGGCCCCAGCTTCGAGAACCTCATTTTTGATCCAGCGCACAATTATTTCTTTCATAATAGAGAATAGTATATACTACGAAACAGCCAGGGTCAAGGGTATTTGGGAGGGATTACTGTAGGCCTTCTATAACGGCTTGAGCCACATTATTGAGATGGTCGCCAATCTTTTCTAAATTGCTAATCATGTCCAGAAACACAACTCCTGAAAGCACATGGCACTTGCCTTCTTCCAGGCGTTTGACATGATTATCCTTTAATCTGTCTCTTAAGGTATTGATCTGGCACTCCTGCTCTAATACCAGCTTGGCTTCATTAACATCGTTACGTTCTAAGGCCTTCACAGAACAGACAATCATCTTATTGGTGTCTTCAAACATCCTCTTTAATTCTTCAACTGCCATGCGGGAGAAAGGCATCTGATTGTCTATTTTTTGCTGGGCAAGGTCCCTTAAATTCTCCGCATGGTCGCCAATTCTTTCCACATCATTGATTGCGTGTATCAATGGAGGGATTTTTTTTGACTCCTCCGCGCTTAATTCCAACTGCATTAATTCCACAAGATAATTGGTAATTGCTTCCCTTAAACTATCCACCGCCTCTTCTTGGCGGGTTATTTTCTCTAAAGACTTTGAGTCGTTATTTAAGAAACTATTCATTGCCCTGCTAACCATTCTCTGGGTTAGGCCCAAGGTTCTGACAGTCTCTTTAATGGCTGCCTCAATGGCAATAGGGGGGGTATTTAATAAATGGCGCTCTAAATATTTGGGAAGATATTCGATCTCTTCTTCCTCTTTACCCGGGATTATTTTAGTAAGCAAACGGGCAAATAAGGGAACAAGGGGTAGGAAAATCATCATATTTATTATTTTAAATAATGTATTGGCATTGGCAATCTGTCGAGGAAGATTAAGAGAAGTATAACTAACCAGATTTTGGAAAAATCCTAAAAAAGGAAGAAAAATGATTACCCCTATGATATTAAACATAATATGCGCTGCCGCAGCCCTTCTGGCAGAACTATTAGTGCCAATAGAGGCAATTAATGCTGTAACGCAAGTCCCGATATCGCAACCCAAAACCAAGGGTATAGCAGCTTTCAAGTCAATCAAATTTGCCATAGCTAATCCCAAAACCATACCTGTAGTCACAGAACTACTCTGGACTATCGCCGTGACAATTATGCCAGCTAATATTCCTAAAAAAGGATTGCGGCTAAAAGAAATGAATATATTGTTAAAATAGGGATACTGTCCCAAGGGCTTCACGACACTGGTCAATATGTTTAAGCCCAGAAAAAGAATGCCAAACCCCATTAAGAACTCTCCAATGTATTTATGAGTTCTCTTTTTGGCAATAAATATAGTGAGCATTCCCAAACCGATAATCGGAAGCGCATAATCCGTAAGCTTAAAGGCAATTAACTGGGCTGTAATGGTAGTACCGATGTTAGCCCCGAATATAACGCCCATTGCCTGTGTAAGCGTCATCAGGCCGGCATTGACAAATCCTATTACCATCACGGTAGTAGCAGAGGAGGACTGGATTAAACTAGTTATACCAGTTCCCACTAACACTCCTTTGAGGGGCTTACCTGTGAAGTTATATAGGATTTTCCTCATCTTCTCTCCGGAAGCCTTATGCAACCCCTCACTCATCTCCCAGATGCCGTATATAAAGAGCCCCAGGCCGCCAAGAATGCCAAAAATGAGTTCTTTAATCATGATCTTGCTCCATATTTGTAAAGATTATAGCATCCAAGGATAAAAAAGTAAAGGGTTGGATTTCGGCACTAAAATCTGGGTTTTTAGAATAAAAATTTAAGTTTTGATCCGAAAACATGGACGCTGACCCTGTAGATATGTCGGTCCACAAGTCTCTCCCTATAACCATCTATTTAACTTCCTTAAATAAACCATTAAAATAGAAATTGCTGCCGGCGTCACCCCAGAAATGCGCGAGGCCTGGCCTAGATTAAGGGGTTTCATTCTATTTAGCTTTTCTCTAATCTCCCGCGAAAGGCTGGGAATGACTGTATAATCCAAATCAAGGGGAACTTTTATCTTTTCTAAGTTCTTAAACCTCTCTACCTCCTTAAGCTGCCTCTGGATAAAGCCGGAATATTTTACCTCTATTTCCACCTGAGCCAAAGCAGAATCGGGGATATCTAATCTTATGTGGTCAAGTTTCCCTAATCCTTTCAGGCTGACCTGCGGGCGCTTTAAAATTTCCTCCAGCGACGTAGGTTTTTTTATTGCGGCTGTCCCCAAGAAAGCTAAGTAGTCGTTTATGGCTTGCGCGGGCTTTAACCTTGTCGTCTTTAAGAAATTAATCCCCTGGTTTATGGCTTTGATTTTAGATTCTACTTTCAGGTAATCTTTTTTCTTAACCAGGCCTAAATCATAACCTGTTTTTCTTAAACGCAGGTCTGCGTTGTCTTCGCGCAGGATCAGCCGGTATTCAACGCGTGAGGTAAACATGCGGTATGGTTCATCCGTGCCTTTGGTGACCAGGTCGTCGATAAGGACCCCGATATAACCCGTGCTTCTGTCTAGAATCAAAGGCGCCTTACCTTTTGCCCTTAAGGCTGCGTTGATGCCGGCTATTAATCCTTGAGAGGCAGCTTCTTCGTAGCCAGTCGTCCCATTAATCTGGCCGGCTAAGAACAAATTTCTTATCTTTTTTGTCTCGAGAGACGCAAACAGTTGCGTAGGAATGACAAAATCATATTCTATGCCATATCCAGGCTTTGTAATCCTGGCTTTCTCTAATCCGGGAATGGTCGTTAAAATATCTTCCTGGACCCTGGTAGGCAAGAATGTAAAAAGGCCATTGATATAATATTCATCCGTGTCCAGGCCTTCCGGCTCAACAAACAGCTGGTGTCTTTCTTTTTCAGGAAAACGCATAACCTTCTCTTCAACAGAAGGACAATAGCGCGGATTTACACCCTGGCTGATGATATGAAATAATCCTTTATCCTTTAACGCCGAGCGGATAATATCGTGTGTGCGCTGATTGGTATACGTAAGATAACAGGGCAATTGTTCAAGGACAATCTTGGCGGTAGAAAAGGAAAATAGCTTTATGGCTGTATCTTGCGGTTGTGGTTTCATTTTGGAGAAATCCAGGGTTTTACCGTCTAAGCGGGGAGGCGTACAGGTCTTAAGGCGGTCCAATTCTAAACCGGCCTCTCTTAAGCTCTCAGGTAATTTGATGCTGGCCGGCTCATCCCTTCTACCTGCCTGATATTCCTCTAAGCCGATATGAATGACGCCATTTAAGAATGTGCCCGTTGCTATCACCACACATTTTGCGTAAAATTCACCATCTAGGGTTTTAACCCCCAAAGCTTCATGACCGCGGACTATCAGACTCTTTGCCTCTTTTGCCGTAACCGACAGACGCGTTTGACTCGTTACGACCTTCTGCATATATTGTTGATATCTCTGGCGGTCAATTTGCGCCCGCGTTGACTGCACGGCCGCGCCTTTAGAGGCATTGAGGGTCCTGAACTGTATCGCACAGGCGTCAGCTGCGCGTGCCATTTCGCCACCCAAGGCATCAATCTCCTTCACCAGCTGGCCCTTGCCTACCCCGCCAATCGCCGGATTGCAGCTCATCCAACCTATGGAATTCTTGCTTAAGGTAATGAGCAGGGTTGAACAACCCATGCGCGCTGAAGCGAGACTCGCTTCTATTCCCGCATGACCAGCACCAATAACGATCACATCATAATTATCCATATTATTTCAAATTCCAAGCACCAAATCCCAAATAAATTCCAATTTCCAATACTCAAATTCCAGACTGAATTTATGTTTCGGTCATTAGAATTTCGGTCATTGGAGCTTATTTGTAATTTGGAATTTGTGATTTGGAATTTAGACTATTATACTACTCTTGGGCAGTCTTGACAAGGATGGGCAAGATTTCGCGTCCGAGGATAGCGCCGATGGAACCGAGTTTCGCGGCTTTCTCCGAGAAACTCATGGAACCGTCAGGCTGGACAGAACCGCCGGAAATAAGCAGAGGTACAGGGTCAGCTGAGTGGGCTTTGACAGCACAGACAGTGGAATGGTCTGCGGTGACCGCGATAACTGTATGGCTGATATCTAGCTGAGCAAGGAGGTCTGAAAAGAAGTACCTGTCTATGGCTTCAATAATCTCTTTCTTCTTATTGAAATCTCCGTCATGCGCCGGTTCATCCGGGCCCTTGATATGCACATAAATCCCGCCGAATTTCTTTATGGAATTCAGCGCCACTTTAGCCCACACCGGATAATCCACATCCAGGTGACCGGTTGAATCCGGCACCTCAATAACTTCCATGCCTGTCAACAGGGCAATCCCCTTCTCCACAGGCATCTGCACAAAAGAGCCGAATTTCATATTGTACAGCGTATCGATCTTGGGAAATTTAGGTAAGTGGTCTCCAGCATCGCGCGACAAAATAATATTGCCAGGCATTTTGTTTTCCGAGACCCGTTTTTTATTGACCGCTGCCTCATTCAGAACCTTATGAGATTTTAGGGTGAACTCATTTAAAAGAGCGGCTGCTTCTTTGGCCTCGGGTAAATCTTCATAACCTGGCATGGCGCAAGATTCAGCTACGATATTTTCAAATTTCTCCTTGGCCACGCCAAAAACCCCTTCCCGCTCATAGGCAGGGTCTGTATTGGTTATCCAGCCCGATAATTTATAACGCATACCCCTGATTACCAGAACACCCCTGTGGCCGACGGTATTCTTGAATTCAAAGGTGGCAGAGGACAATGTTACTTTAGAATTGATTTCCCTGGACAAGGCCGTGGCCTCTTCGGTACTCAGGTTTCTTCCCACACGGCGGTCTTTGATAGTCTTGGAATCTTCAGCTACAGTGGCGAAATTGACGCGTAAGGCCAGGTTTCCGTCGTTGATGGTCAGGCCTTCGGCAAAGGATTCCAGAGGGCCTCGGCCCGTATAATATTTGTGCGCATCATAACCTAAGAGACTGATCACCGCAATATCAGACTCAGGCGCAATATCCTTGGCCACCGGATAAACCAATCCGGTTTTGCCTTTCTGGGCGAGCCGGTCCATATTCGGCGTCAAGGCTGCCTCAAGCGGAGTCTTATTTCTTAGCTCTTTGATGGGCAAGTCGCCTAAACCGTCTAAAACAATATATAATATTTTTTTCATAGATTAAGTTCCAAATTTCAAGCACCCTGCCTGTCCGGCAGTCAGGCAAATTCCAAATAAGTTTCAAATTCCAAATTTCGAAATTCCAAACTTATAAGTTTTGGACATTGGAATTTTGGATTTGGGATTTGTTTGGGATTTGGGATTTGGAAATTGAGATTTCACTTATTATTAACACTTTGAATAACCACAGGCATGGCACTTCTGGCACCCTTCTTCATGGCGCAGGGCACCGCCGCAATCAGGGCACACCCCCACGATATCCGCATGCTCTCCTAAATCAGAAGAAGCACCTTCGTCATCGTGGGAATGTTTCATAGGAATAGGTGTGGTTTCCAGGGCTACTTTTACGACCTGTTTGCTGACTAATCTTTTTTCCACAACCCTGGCAATGGCATCCGCGCAGGAAAATATCCGCTGGCCCTTTTCCCAGGAAGGGGAAGGACAACGGATATTACGTAATTGTTCGATAATGGATTTTACTTCCAGCCCAGAGCGAAAACCCAGTGAAACGAGTCGGCCTATCGCTTCCAGCTGGCTCGCTGCGCAGCCACCGGCCTTGCCCATCTGGGTAAAAAGCTCAAAAGGCCTGCCTTCTTCATCCATATTAATGGTCACGTAAAGATTACCGCAACCTGTCGTGACTTTGGTGGTGGTACCGATAATCACCTCAGGTCTGGGCCGGGGAACTATTTCTCTCTTTAAATTCAAAGGGGCGCTCTCCTGTTTGGCCACGCTCGGCCCAGGATTTCCTACATTCAAAACCTGTTCTTCGCGGCTTCTGTCGCGATAGATCGTAATCCCCTTGCAACCTAATTCGTACGCCAGAAGGTAAGCTTTCCTGACGTCTTCGACAATTGCTTCATTAGTAAAGTTAATCGTCTTGGATGTCGCATTGTGCACATACTTCTGAAACGCAGCCTGCATGCGCACATGCCATTCAGGAGTTATATCATGGCTAGTGACAAACACCCTTTTGACATCCTCCGGAATCCCCTCTATGTCTTGAATAGAAGATTTTTCTGCGATCTTCTCCATCAATTCCCTGCTGTAAAATCCGCGGCACTTTGCGACCTCTTCAAATAAAGGCTCTACCTCCACCAGCCTATCGTTATCCATAACATTACGGTAATAGGAAATAGCAAATAGGGGCTCAACACCCGTTGAGGTGGGGCCGGCAATAATACTGATGGTTCCTGTCGGAGCAATGGTGGTCAGGGTGGCATTACGCATCCTCCTGCCCCCCTCTTTCTTGTCATAAATACTTCCTTTGAAAGCCGGGAATACGCCTTTTGTTTTTCCCAGCTCCATGGATTTGTGGGTAGCTTCCTGCAATATAAAGGCCATGGTTTTTTCTGCCAGGGCTACGGCCTCGTCGCTATTGTAGGGTATGTTGAGCCTAATTAACAGAGAGGCCCACCCCATAATACCCAAACCAATCTTACGCGTGAGTTTCGTGGCTTTTTCTATCTGGGGGAGGGGGAATTTGTTAACGTCAATAAGGTTATCCAAAAAATGCACGCCTAAGTGTATCACTTCTTTGAGCCGTGCCCAATCTATTTCATAACGCGAGCCTACTTTCTTGACCATAAGAGCCAAATTGATAGAACCCAAGTCGCAACTTTCGTAAGGCAGGAGGACCTGTTCGCCGCACGGGTTGGTCGACTCATACTTGCCCAATCGCGGCGTCGGATTGAATGTGTTCATCCGGTCGATAAAAATGACGCCCGGTTCCCCGTTCTTATGTGCCTGTTTCACGATCAAGTCAAACACCTCTCTGGCATTCAGTCTCTTGACTATCTTCTGTGTATGAGGGTCGATAATATCGTACTCTTCGCCTGCCTCTAGCTTCTTCATAAAATCATCGCTAATCGCGATGGATATATTGAAATTGGTGATCTGCCTGTTATTTTCCTTGCAGGTGATGAATTCCAGGATATCCGGATGGTCCACCCGCAGGATCCCCATATTCGCACCCCGACGGCTGCCTCCCTGTTTCACCGCTTCTGTAGCTGCATCGTAAACCCTCATAAAAGAAACCGGACCTGAGGCAATGCCGCCGGTGGTCCTGACCACCGCATTCTTGGGCCTAAGCCTCGAAAAGGAAAAGCCTGTCCCTCCGCCACTTTTATGGATCATGGCCGTGGCCTTCAGGCTCTCAAATATGGAATCCATCGAGTCTTCGATGGGCAAAACAAAACAGGCGGAGAGCTGCCCTAATTCCTTTCCCGCATTCATCAAACAAGGGGAGTTTGGCATGAACTCTAATGAAACCATAAACTGGTAAAAATCCTGCGCAAGACCCTCTGTCTCCTGATCGCTCTTACCGTACTTTTTTTCGGCGTTAGCAATAGCCAAGGCGACCCTGCGAAACAACTGCTCTGGTGTCTCAATAGGTTTACCTGACTCATCTTTCCTAAGGTATCGGCGCTCCAATACCTTCAGGGCATTCTCAGAAAGCTTCAACTCCATTCCTTCCTCCGTTGCTAAACAAAGGTTGATTAACTTTGACCTTTTCCGCAAAAATAAGCATACTGCTGAACTATAAATCTGTCAAGGAAAAAATACAATATGTGGTATGGTCTTTCGGTAAGACACACAATAGATGGTGATAATGCAAAACTTTGAATCCACTCAAGCTGACGAGGAAAGAGACTTACAAGATTCCCGGATAACTAACTCTGGAGGCAGAAGCACCTTCCTGATCTTGGCTTCTTTTTTAAGGTTCATAATAACGTTCAATTCTTTGACGCTTTCTTCTGCCATCTTAATCAGGGGTTGTCTTACGGTCGTCAATGCCACCGGTCCATAAAGGCCCGAGGGGTTATCATCAAAACCCACGATGGATAAATCCCGCGGCACTTCCTTACCCAATTCCCTGACAACCGTCATCACCTCCAAGGCCATGGAATCCGATGCCACAAAACAGGCTGTGGGGGCTTTTGGCATCTTCACCAATTTCTCTGCTGCGGCCCTGGCCTGGCCCCGCGAATAATCTGTCTTGATGATATATGCTGGATTTATCTCAATACTGTTTTTCTTCAGCGCCCGTTTGTATCCCTCCAGGCGCTCGGCTGCCGCCTGCGTAACCGTATCACCGGTGATATGTGCAATTTTTTTATGCCTGAGGCTTATCAGATAATTAACGGCGTCCTCTGCACCCTTGGCATTGTCAATGGCAAAACAGGCCACCGGCAGGTCCTCGATATAATTATTCAACACCACGCACGGCACGCCGCTGCTCAGAGCATCCTCCAGTTGTTGACGATTACCGATGATATCCGCAAAAATGATTCCTCCTACGCCCCTTAAATTTAACGTAGAGCGGCTATCGGTCAGATGAAGCAACAGATCCAGTTTTAAGGCAGCGCAGAGGGTCCCGATTCCGCGTATCAATTCCAAGGCGTAAAAAGAATAAAATACGCCTTCGTAGCGGGGGATGACCAACGCCACCACATTGCTTTTTCCAGTGGCCAGTCTCTGGGCATACACCGAAGGCTGAAACTTAAGCTGCTTGACAGCATCCAAGACTCTGATGCGATGTTTTTCTTTAACCGTGGTGGATTTGTTGATGACGCGAGAAACTGTACTGATGGAGACACCCGCTAATTTCGCTACATCTTCGATGGATTTATTCTTGGAGGGCTTTTTTGAACGTGACATTAAGGGAAGACAGTTTACAGGTTATCTAACGGAATCCCCTATCTGAAGGGGTATGATTTCATTCTTAATATCGCAGGCCGCGATGTTCCTGCGTGTCTGGATGACCTCTAAAGTGGCGATAGCCTTATTCAGCCGGTACGCCCTGAAGGTATCTCCGATCTTCACACCAGACTCTTCTCCTACGTCAATAATCACAAAGTTGCTGTCTTTATTTATCGCTAATATCTTACCTCCTGCGGCGGTCATTGCGCCTTCCTGAGTCTTGGCTTCCGACGCGCCAGAAGCGGGCCGCACGACGATAGGTGGCAGTTCCACCGATTCTTTTTTGGATACACCAGTTACCACGCTGCTGCTCTGGATTTCCTCTAAACCAGCCTTGAGGTCCGTGACCATGGCCAGCCTTTCCGTCACTTTTCCCTCAAGCTGCGCGAATCGGCGCTCCAAGGCTTCCTTATCATCCTGGAGCTCCTGAACTTTCTTTTCCAGTGCATATCGGCGGACATTGATACTCTTTAATTGCCGGGTCAATATGTCATTCTCTCTTTTCAACCTCGTGATACTTTCCTGAATCTTAAGCTTGTCGTTTCTCTCCCGGACGACCTCCTGGGCAATGCTATCCAGCAGCTTTTTATTGTATTCTACCTGACGCTGCAAATCTTCTTTTTCAAGCTTAATGGCATTCAGGTCTAACTGCAAATCGCTCTTTTCTCTCTGCAGCTGGGCGTTAGCCAGTTCGGCTGTTTTGAGATCGCTACGCATTGTCGCCAACTGCATCTCTAGGCTTGTTTTAGCCTTCAAGATTTCCGCCCAGTAGGAATCCTCGACAACAGGGGCCTCAAGTTGCGGAACTTGGCGTGGGGCTGGAACTGCACCCAAGCGCTTCTCCTGAATCTGCAATTTCTCCAGGAGATCTCCTTTTTCCTGATTCAAGATATTAAGCCTCTTCTGGAAATCTTCTTTTTCCTGATTTAGCCTGTTTAATTCTTCTTTCAGGCCCTTCATCATTTCATCGAGCCGATGGGCTTTCTGTACATCCTCATCCAGCCTGCGGGTCAATTGCTGATTTTCCACCACCAACCTGTCCTTCTCTTTTTGCAGGCTAATCTTCGTATTAAAGGTCTGCAGAATAAGAATGACGCCTAATAACAAAAAACCGATGAGGCCAATGATGATAAATTTCGCGTATTTCTCCATTTCACCCCCTTTACCATAACTGCGCGAAAATCTTCTGCATGACTAAGCTCGCTGCACCCAGCGCCACTGTATTCTCTCTCAATTCGGAATAGATAATCTTTAAGTCATCGGTGGATTCCCGGAAGGCCCATTCTTTGACGGTCATATTAACTTTATTCAGGAAGTCCTCACCAGCCTCTTCCAGTCCTCCTCCCACAACCACCAGCTGTGGATTAAACAGATTGACGAGAGAGGCGATTTTAATCCCTAATCTCTTGGCCGCTCTCTCTAAAGCCGATACCGCTACGCTTTCTTTGGAACGCGCCGCGATAAAAACGCTTTTTAAATCCACGTTTTCAATGTTGCTAGAGGTTAATTTAAAAAAATTAACGGATTTATCTTTATCGCGCGCCAAGGCCTGCCTGACATCTTCGACGATACCCAAATCCATCTCCCAGCGTTTCAGGAAACAATCGTTACCCGCGGCGCAATTGAAAAGGTCCTGTTCTTTATAATTGTAGATGGACACCTCTCCGGCATAACCCGAGGAACCCCGATAAACCTCTCCATTGATCATGATGCCGCACCCGACACCAGAAAACATGTAAAGCACATTTTTATAGCCGTGCGCCAGGTCCAGCCATCGCTCTCCGAAACAGGCTGCCGTAGCATCATTTTCAATCAAGACGGGCATATTGAATTCTTTTTCAATCAGATCTTTCAGAGGCAGGTCTACCGACGCATAAGTATAATAGTGATCCATTTTCTGCGGCCAATGGATAGAGCCATCTCTCTTGCTTACCAGTCCCGCAATACCGACACCGATGCCCTTGATATTCGTCGCATGCTCTTTGGAGCGCCGGAGTATCTCACGCACGATATCCAACACACACTCAGAGATCTCTTTGACCGAGGCACGCGGACGCACGATCTGGGTCTTGGTGACGATATTGCCCTTTAAATCCACCAAGAGACCTACCATGTTCATCAGATTCAACCCCACACCGATGACAAATCCTGCCTGCGGATTCAAATCCAGAAGCACGGGCCTGCGACCACCTTCTGAAACGTCCAGTTCTTTTTCGTAGACGAGGTTGCGCCTGATAAACTCATCCACATAATTGGAGATGGTCACGACGTTGATGCCCATCTGCTTGGAAATATCCGGCCGGCTTATGGGACCGTGCTTTCTTAAAATCTCTAAAATATCAATGTTACGCTTTTCTTTTTCCGAAAGGTCTTCTTTTTGGAAGTTCATCATAGGCGTCAGTCCCCATCATCTTTCTCCGTGGCTTTAATAAAAATTAAAAATGAAATCCTGATCTTATTTATATTATTTATACTACTAAAGATAATATAAGTCAAGTATTTTTAATAAGTTCGGAGTTCATAGCTCGGAGCTCGGAGTTTTTCGAAGTTAGAAGCAAAGATTTTACTACGAACTACGAACGCCGGACTACGAACTTATATTCTCGGAATTTATTGGTAAGGTTTAGTAGATATCTACGATATCCAGGGAGCGGTCGATGATACCGGTGGGAGAAACCACAACAAGATTGATTTCTTTTGTGCCGTTGGAAGAATAAGAAGTCTCAAATGTAGCTTGGCTTGCTGAGGGGGTTTGCGCTTTACCTAAATGGCCTGACCAAAGATACTGTAATTCTATCTGCATGCAGCCTGTGGGAGCCGTATAGACAGCTGATTCTACAGAAACATCCTGCCTTTTTTTCACCTGATATGGCTCACTCATTAAATCTATTTTGCTCATATCATACCCAGCGTTTTCTTTCTTGAGCGATAGATCAAGGAACGTCTTGAGATTGTATTCTATGGGTCTGGATTCTTCTATCTCTTTTAATCTTTCCCTGGCCAAAGCAACTGTGTCAGAAAAGTTTCCTGCGGCGACATCTAGTAATCTATTGTAATAATTGCCAGCGGCGGTCAAATCCTCTTCCCACTGACTCAACAGTCCTAATTGATAAAGACTGGAGACGGCTTGAGGTGTGAAATTCTTCTCTCTCTGTGCCAACTTTTTAAAATATTCCTTCGCCTTATCTTTGTCTCTTAACACATAAGCAGAAATCAGACCTGATTTGAAAATAATCTCATCAAGATAAACGCTTTTCGGGAATCTAAACGCCAAGCTGTCAAAAACAGCCTTGGCCTCGGGGTATTCCTTGGCTTTCTCTAAGTTATAGCCGCGTAAATACAAAAGCTGTTGGTCAAATGCCTCCTTTCCAGCCTTGTCCTCTAATCTCTTAAATATCTTTTCTGCGTAAAAAGGATCGCTTGGGCCTTCATCTTTATATGCAAAAATAGTGGCGATTTCCCTAAGAATCATAACGAGCTTTTCCTTAGAGAGTGTCTTAGAAGCCCTGTCTATATAAGCATCATAAATGTTTTCTGCAAGATCGAGGTTTCCTTCTTGATAAAACTTGGAAGCCGCCTTCGCCAGTTCAGTATCTGGCATTTGCGAAGTGATTAATTTTTGCGCGTAGATCTTGTAAAATTCTTTGGATTTTCCTTTCTCTTTGTAAGTAAAGAACTTATCCGCAACCTCTTTGATGGGCTTAAAATCCACCGCCGTTGCTGAATACTCTATGGCAGAGACCATTAGATCAGAAAGCGCAGACTCCTCAAAAGAATCCTGTTGGTCTTTATGGAATTGCCATAGAAGCAGGCGCGCATAAACATGTAGTGGCTCCTGGACGGTGGTTGCAGCTATAGCCTTCTGGGAGCCTTCGGTCAATTCGTCACGGTAAGCATTTCCCTGGCTGAAATACTCATCCCAAAGCTGCTTCTCTTCCAAGTATTTCAGGTGTTGATAACGCGCAAGGGCTCTGTAGTAATTAACAAAAGGCTCTGCGGACTTGTTCTTTTGGGCCAGGGACTTCAGGTAATCCACGCAATCGGAATATTTATTATTCTTAAAATAAAAATCCTTTATGGCTTCAAAGGGCGCATATAAATCCTGATGGGTCTTGGCCTGTACAACCTGCTTACTCCAAGCGGCCAGGTTACCTTCCTGGGCATGGACTGAAGAAATCCCAAGCACCAAGCACCAAATAAGTATCAAGACATTCGGCAGAAACTGTTTAGTTCGAGGTCCGAAGCGCGAAGTACGAAGTCTAAAGATTTTACTTCGAACTACGAGCTTCGAGCCACAAACTGATACCAGGATTTGCGATTTCATCTTTTTGTCTTCTTCTTATTTAAAACAGGTTTCTTCCAGAACTCCCTGAGGACATAATAGGCCTTACGGGGAGCCCGTTTGTTAAGTCCGTCTTCCAATTCTTGCGACAGAGCCACAATGCCAAACCACTCTTCATTCATGTTCATATTTTTAGGTGCCCTGATGTCAAAATAATAGCTACTATTGGACCAGCCAGCTCCTGTATCATGCACAGACCAGCCAGCCGGGTCGTATTCGTTGTGCTTCCACAACTCATCCGTCCATTCGAACATAGTGCCACCAATACAATTTCCCGCACCTTGCGGGTAATTGGCCAAGTTTTGGTAAATCATGCGCCATTGCGATTCTAAAAAGAAGGCCTGCATATTCTGGTCTTCCTTATTGAGATAGACATCATACGCATCTGCACCGAACTCCGACAAGAGCACTGGTTTATCGAAAGTAAACTTCAGAGAGTTAAACAGATTACCGAATGTCTTTCCCCGGTAAATAATGCAGGCGATCAAATCGATGTCTGAGCAGACCTCTTTGGCAAACTCCAGGCCAATCAACTCTCCGTTACCCAAAGCCACCGGATGGTCCGGGTCAATTTTTTTTATTTCCCGTGCGATCTCATTGACGAAAGAATAGTAGATGTTGGCCCGCATGGCCTTCTGTTTCTGGGGGTCTGGTTCTTTGTCTATTTCTTCGTTAGACCATTTATTGATCAGACCCAGACAGGAATAATTATTTTCATTTCCCAGAATCCACATTAGCAATCCCGGCTCATCTTTGTACAGCTTCACCATCTCCAGAACTTCTTTTTTTACTTTGTCCTGAAAGTCTTTATCTGCGTAAAAAGGACAGGGGTATTCCCAGAAACCCAACCAATTCCCTAAAATGGTACGGATGCCAAAACGCTCATACAAATCTCTGATGACTTCTTTTACGGCTTCGGCGTTTTGTCCGGGCTGGTAGAACCTTACCGTATTGACGCCCATCTCCTTCATCAGCTTCCCATCCACGAGCCAAGGCTTGGCCGGATCCGACCACCAGTCGTATTCGTGATTTTTGCCTATGGGGATAGGGTTGTAACAGACGCCCTTGACGATATAGGACCTTCTCTCCACCATAAGCTGATAGCGTCCTCCTTTAAGTGTTTTGATAAAAACCTTCTGTTTTACGAGCGGACTGACTCCTAAAAGGCAAGTCATAAAAAAGAGACCGCAGGCCGCAAGCAAAATGCCTCGGCCCGCCCGCCTCTTCGTACTTCGAACTTCGCTCTTCGTACTTCGCACCAATTTACTCGTACCTGATCTCGTCCAGATAGAAAGTGGCGCCTTCAGGGTTGTTGTCAATGTTGGTCGCCCAGCAGAAACCGCCGCTGATGTATGACATATCCTTGCCTTTTAAATCAATGGTGTATTGCGTCCACGTTTTATTTAGGATGACTGGACCTATGGTTGCGCTATCAGAGTCAGAATATTCACCCATGATCCCACCTACTTTAAACTCTTCAATACGCTCCCCACCTTTTTGTCCGCGGGCCCAGAATGTGAGCTTGGTAGCTTTGGAAAGGTCAAATCCACCATCTTGGGTTCCCCAGTTATTGGCCGGGTTTTGCCAGTAAATACCTGCCCAACGTGCTCCCTGCGCTGCCTTTCCGTTGTAGATAATCTTGATGCAGGAATCCCCTAAGTAGGGGTTCTCTTTGCTGGCTTGGTCGTATTTGATATCACCGTAATCACCCATCCAACCCGAAGGAATGTAGTGATTCTTGAGGGATGAACGGTCCGAATAGACGGAGAATGGCATATCTTGGGCCTTTTTGACTTCCGGCTTCATGGTAGGGTCTACCTCAAACTTGATGTTGTCCAGATAGAATGTGCAACCATTCGGATTTAAATCCGCAGTGGTGACCCAGCAAAAACCGCCGCTTATATAGGAAAGGTCTTTACCGGTAATATTAATCGTGTATTGTTTCCAGGTATTGGTCAGTTCAATAGGCCCTATCTCGATATTCGCGGTGTCCGCGTAAGTGCCTTTGATGCCGCCGATCAAAAACTTCTGGATCGCTTCCCCGCCTTTTTCTCCGCGGGCCCAGAATGTGAGCTTGTTCATTCCTGTCAGGTCAAAACCGCCCTTCTTGGTTCCCCAGTTGTTGGCCGGGTTTTGCCAGTAGACACCTGCCCAACCCTGGCCTTGAGCTTTCTTAGCAGAGTAAGTAAACTGCATGCAAGTTGTGCCTGACTGTGGCTTTTCCGCCACCTGGTCATTTAATTTGATATCACCGTAATCACCCATCCAACCCGAAGGAATGTAGTGATTATCACGGCTATTCTTATCCGCGTAAACCACGAATTCCTTGAGTTTGCTCGTAGCAGCTTGCTGGGCCAGTGCGTAAGGCATGGCCAACGCCAGCACTGCCAAAACAACTAATAACTTCCTCATTTCAACACCTCCTCTTTCAATTAAATTCCAAATTTCAAGCTCCAAATCCCAAATAAGTACCAAATTCCAATTTTCAAATTCCAAACTTATAAGTTTCGGTCATTGGGATTTGAGATTTGTGATTTATTTGGAATTTGGGATTTGTGATTTATGATTTTTTGCCTTTATGCGACCTCCTTTCTCCTCCTTGCATCTTTATTTCCATAAATCCTTATACATAAAGTAGGACTTGCGTAACTGCCGTAAAAACGGGCTCGACTTTCCGTCTCCCTGGCTGGCAAGGCCCAACCACTCTTCGTGCATGTAACCATCGGGAAACGGCCCGATCCACAGCCCACGCGTATCATGGACATTGGGTTCATACCCCTTCCACCATTCATCCACCCATTCAAAAACCACCGCACCCACAGAATTACCTGCACCCTGGCGAAAAGCCATATTGTTTCGGATATCCTCCCAGGAGCCACGGTGATAATCCGCCTGCAACTGTTCTGCCTCATCAGGTGTCTTTCCTTCGGCAAAAGCAGGACAGCCGAACTCCGTGATAAAGACCGGTATACCCGCCTCTTCCTTGACGCCTTGCCAGAGCCGTCCAAATCCGTAATCTCCGCGATAGGCATTGGTGCCAAAGAGGTCTATATCAGACGCATTCTTGCCGAATTTATCTAAGAATAAGGTGTCACCGCTACAGATAGCTACCGGATGTTCTGGGTCTTGAGACTTAATAAGTTTAGCCGCCTCATTGGCGAATTTGAAAAATTCATCCGGATACGTATTGGCATTGCAGGCATAACCGTAAACGTTCTCATTACCTAAAATCCAAAATAAAATGTAAGGCTCATCTTTGTATTCTTTAACCATTTTGATCACGGAATCCAGCATGTTTTTTTTCTGCTCTTCATTATTGTAATCGGTTCCTGGATTCCAGGGAGCGCCTGAGCCCAGGGCATACTTGCCCAGAAAATCTCCCATGATGACCCTGATTCCGTAATTCTGGTAAAGGTCTCGTAAAATCTCCTTGTCAACAGCCAGCGGATGATGGTAAAAACGAATGGCATTAATCCCCATCTCTTTCATCAGGCGAAAATCTCCTACTGCCGGCTCATCCGCATCCTGTTTATTGTTTTTATTTTTATCCACAAAAGCTTCGTAAGGACCATCTGCCTTGCCGTTATTGTTAAAATCATCTTCCATCCAGCTGGTCTGCG
>SMTZ1_10000223_pt1 | contig 49059 bp, 51 predicted proteins | sample DeeMarSWOR136_30_FD_25667 | JGI IMG/M metagenome (IMG submission 25667) | reverse complement strand
ATTAACTATAATTTTTAGAGGAATTATTAGGTATCTTTAGAAATAATTTATGAACACCATATGGTTAAGAAAGATACTAATAGTATTTATAAAATTATATTATTAAGTATTTTTATAATTAAGTATTTGTAATAAATTTTTAATTTTTTATATTTAAAGGTAATTAGAAAGTATTTCAAATATTTTTTTTATCTGATCTGTTTAATTTATCAAGGGAGAACTTCTAATTCAAAAGGAGCTTTTTAGGTAGAAGATAATTCTGTGAATAATCGAAGATTTCTTAACTATAAACAATTTATGTTTTCACAATCTTTAATTCAAAGAATCTTAGAATTTTACGAAAAATTTCCCATTTTTTATATTATAATTACACCAAATTATGAGTTGGTTAAAGTCTTCCCCAATATAACTTTCCCTCACAATTATATTGATAATATCTGAATACATGACCTCTCTAATTCCATTTAACTTTAGCTTTACTTTTCTACAAATCTGTTTCAATAGATCAGAGTTTATTTGAGGTGATTCCTTAATCTTCTTAAAAATTTTTGTTAATTCACTCATACTAATACATTCATTAGCAATAATTTATATTACATTAAGCAAAATAAATGGATCATCATAATTTCTAATTAAAGAATTTAAATTCCGCAATTTTTACTTTTATTATCCTCTGTCTCTTTCTATAAATTATTCATCTCTTTTGGTTGATTTGGAGTCTAATTAAAGGGTTAATGTTTCCAGATTATCGAGTTAAATAACGTTAGAATTTATTATATTAAGGTTTTTAGATTACACCATTAAAAAAATGATAGAAAAAATTCAAATTAATGAAGAGATAAAAAGATGTCCTGAATGTAAAGGAGATGTAATTATTAATAGTTTCGAGAGGATTTGTAGAGACTGCGGTTTAGTAATCAATAACTTTTACAAGGAATCGTCATACATCTTTAACAATAACAATAATAAAAATAATTCAAGCAAACAATTTGTAGCACTTGGGGAAAGAACTGATTTTGTTGGAGGTTTAGGAACATTTATAGATTTTGAAAATTCGAAATATTTAAAGGATAAGTCAGGAAAGCTTTTACCCCCAATTGAGCAAAAATTATACAGAAGATTGAAAAAAAATTACGCTCAGTTTCTGCGGATTAAAAATCATGAGACAGAGTATAGAATTTTCAATATTTTAAATAAAATTTCGATTTATCTAAACTTAAGTAAAACTATTCGTAATAATGCGGCTTATTATTATAAAAAGATCATTAAGAATGAACCAAAAATCATTAATAATATTTCTTTAATTGCATTTTGTATTTTTTACGCTGCAAGAAAAGAATTTCATAATGCTCCAATAACAATTAATGAAATTTCTAATGCATTTCAGAATTTCGGTCATAGGGTAAATCCTAGATTGATTTTAAGGGATGGGATACGATATAAAAAACATATAAGTAAAGATACCCATCCGCATAAAAGTGAGGATTACCTTACTAGATTAATTGATGCGGTTATAAAGCATAAAGATATTGAGGAAAGATTAACAAAAAAAGGTACGGACTGGAAAATAGAAGATTTTCATAACAGGTTAATACAAAAGTGCCGAGAAGTACTAAACAAATTAACTTTATGGCATCGAGGTGGAAGAAATCCTTTCATATTAACAGGGGCTATAATCTATTTAGCAGATAAATTATTAGCTTCAGAACGGGATCAGAAACCTATTTTGACCCAAAAATTGATATCAGAAGCTACGAATATTGCAGAATATTCTATTCGAGACCATTATGTAAATTTACTTAAACCGAATTTTATTAAAAAAAGGTCCCTACAATCTTAATAGATAATGTTAAAACAGCCGTCAAAGCAAATGAGTAATAACAAAAAGATCAGCAAAAGATATTTAATTTTTAATAGCTAGTTCCTATTAAGATAAATTATTGGCTTAATATTTTAAATCCTAATAAAAGGAAGTATTATTTTCCGGAGAAAAGATTTGAGTTTTACTAATTTAAATCAAATATTTTATTAAATTAATTTAATTACTAGTTTTTATAGAAAATTTAAACTAAAAATTTATATTGAAATTATAGTATTAAAGCTTCTGTAGTGTAGTCCGGTCAAACTTATTCGAAAATGAAAGATCAATAAGGATAAAGCATGCGAGGCTCTCACCCTCGCGACCCGGGTTCGAATCCCGGCAGAAGCATTACTATTAAACAATCTTAGGCTGTGGGAAATTATTTTATTTTCTTCAATCTTAAAATAACTTCGATTAATTTTAATAGTATATCGATATATTTTTCTATTAAATCAATCTGTGTTTCATTTTGTAATTTATTGGTAAAAAGATCAATATTTTTATAAATAATTTTTTCTAATGAATCTAATTTATCAGAATTATCGAAATCTGAAAACATCATCTCTGATTTTATTTCTTGATGGTTTTTGTCTGAAGTCTTTGATAGTTTAGTTTGAGTAGCTTTCTTCTCCTCAATCATGATTACTTTTCTATTACAAATAGGACAAAATCTTTCTCCTTTTTTATTACGGAATACTGGGTTTTTACAGACGGGGCATGATAAATTTAGCATAGTATATCCCTGTCTGAGAAGTTCTGCCATTTTTTTAACGTCTTCCGTAATATATCTCACTCAAAATTTGTAATTTTTAATCAACTTAAATAAAATCTAAACCCATAAATTCAAACTTCATTCTCTATTTCTAATCTTTAATAAATTTACAATATATCCAGATATTCGATTTCTCAAATGTTTTGAATCTATTTCAAGATATTTATCCAAAAGTTTCTTATTTAATTCAAAATCAGTAGTAAATACGTCTGGATATTTATTTACTAATTCTTTTGATACATTTTTAATTAATATTGTTCTAACTTTTCCCATCTTATTTCAGTGCTTAAAATTCATCTTTTTTGAAATATTAATATTTAATAAAATAAATTTTTTTTGAATTTTTATTTGAGTTTTTATAATTTAATCTGATAAAAATTGATGTGAATAAAAAGAACAAATTATTCATTATTTTATATGTTTTTGTTGTTTTGCTCTTCCTATCTAAAAATATTAAGGGTACTTGTTCTCTTACATTATTTGAAACCGAGAAAAGTATTTATTATAGTAACGAAAGTATAAAGATTAACGCCAATTGGGAGTTATATTATAACCCTCCAAAAGAACATGCCTATATACAAGTTCAGATTTTTGATATTTATGATATTTTGCTATGGAATTCTTCAGAATATAATGAAATGGGATTATTTAAAGAAAATTGGACTGTAGAAATTCAAAATTTCAATATTTCCTTTATAAATGCATCTCAGACTCTCTATATAAAATTTTTTTATTTTCTTAATGATGATGGTGATATTGAATCTAGCTTTAGGGCTACATTAGCTGTTGAAATCATTAAAAGAGAGATAAAGTGTGAGTTAAGTGGTTATAAAAGCAGCCTAAAGTACGGGGAAAATCTTGAATTCATTGCAAAATTCTCAGATAAACTGAATAACTCCGCTTTAATAGATTTAGAGGTATTATTCCAAATTAAGTCAAACAATATAACCCTTTTTCAATCTTTTTTTTTAACAAACGAATCAGGTGAGATCTGGTTAAATCTCTCCTCTGTTTTGCAATTGAGTATTGGAGTGAATATTTTAACATTTTTCATAACAAATAACAACTTTTATAATGATTCTATTAACATTTACCAGTTAATATTGGAAAGAGTTCCAATATTTATTGAAATAAATAAATTTGAAGAAATTGTAGAAAGGAATGAGGATATTGAAATTGAATTATTATTTTATTATTTTAATTATATCAATTCCTGTTTTGAATTTCTCAAGAGTTCCCAGATTACAATTTTATTATACAACAAAGGAGAATTGCAATATAAAACTAATTCTATGACAAACAATTCTGGAATTTTACAGATACAGATACCGCTACAATCTTTGGATAATAATTGGATCAAAGAACAACTATCCATTGAGATAGTATATAATGGGACTGAGATTCTAAGTCATAAAACACTTACCTTAAATGTAGAAATAATATTACCACTAATATTTGGAAATATAAATTCTGTCCAATTCACTACAATAATAGTGCTGAGCTTTATAGGGATTTTTTTTACGTTGTTCGCATTGAACAGTTTTTATAAGAGAAGATCAAGATATAAAGTGTTATCAAAAATAAGCTTTAAATATTGAAATGTAAATTAGAGTTTTATTTCGCCAAATACTAGATTTTTATTGTAAAGCATTATAAAATTCTTCTGTCGAACGACAAAATTTAAAGATTTAATTTAACTATACCTATAACCTTTTTAAGGAATTATTATACGGAGCACCCTCGTTCTTATGAAAAAAGATCTTATACATTGAGTTAGAAATTAAATTTATATAATAAAAAATTAAGAGTCTGTATTTGAATATATATAATAGTCTTTTTACTTCTAATATTAATTTTTACAGGTTAGGTTTTATGACGATTGATTTTTTTGAAGATTTATTAAAGAATCCTTCAATTTTCGAAGATGAAAGTAAACTTGATATTAATTTCATTCCAGAAAAGTTACCGCATCGAGATAAAGAATTATCTCTTTTATCTCAACTTTTTTTAACATTAATAACTAATCCAAATACATTATCAAGAAAAATTTTAATAACGGGAAGAACGGGGATAGGGAAAACTGCAACAATTAAATTATTTAGTGAAATGTTAATAAAAGCAGCAGAGAAAAGAAGTGTCTCGATTGTATATGTTCACATTAATTGTAGAAAAGAAAGAACCAGCTATAAGGTATTAATAAAAATTGTTCGCACTTTAAATGAACGATTTCCGAAAAGAGGTTACTCCCCCCAAGATTTATTAGAAGCAATTATCGATTATCTGAATATTCAGAATTTGCATTTATTAATCATTTTGGATGAACTTAGTTACCTAATAAATAAAAATGGAGATCTAATTTATTCACTTACTAGAATTAACGACGATCTACTAAATTCTAAACAGAGAATATCTATTATTGGAATTGTTAGGGATATTTCATGTTTAAGTAATATAGATATCAGTACTATGAGCACACTTCAGAGAAATATTATTAAATTCAAGAAATACGAAAGAATTCAGATTTTTGATATTTTAAAATATAGAGCGAATTTAAGTTTGAAAAAAAATGTGATTTCTGATGAGCTAATAGATAATATAACGGAGATTGTATACAAAAACGGAGATATTAGATATGGATTAAACTTGTTATGGAGATCCTGTAAAATAGCCGAAAGCAAACACTTAAAATTTTTGACAAACGAATGTATTCGACTTGGTAATCAGGATCTGGTCCCATTTTCTACTCAAGATGTATTGATGTATATGTCTTCCCAGAAGTTAATTTTTTTACTAGCAATAATTAAGATCCTTAAAAAAAGTGATAAATTTAAAATTTCTATCAGAGAAGTGTTAAATTTTTATAATATATTATGTGAAAACCTTGCTGTTAATCCGCGCTCCTATTCTCAGCTTTGGAATTATCTACAAGAATTTAAAAGAGAAGATTTAATATCATTAAGCGTACAGAGTGATTCTATCAAGGGACGAAAATCATTTATTGAAATTCCTGATATTTCATTATCTAAATTTATAACTAGTATTATAAACCTTTTACATTCAAGAGGGATAAAAATTTGATCGCAGAAGAAGAAAAAACCAATTTTTATATTGAAAACTTATTTGGTTCAAAAGCTAGAATTAAAATCTTAAAAGTTTTAGCCCAACATCAAGAATTATCAATTACTCAAATAATTAAAAAAACATTCTTAAACCATTCTAATGTCTTAAAGCATCTAAGATTTTTAATATCAGTAAATTTAGTTCAAGAAAAAAAGTTTGGACGAATCAAAATTTTTAGATATAAAATGGAAAATTTAAAAGCAAGAAGTTTGAAAAAGTTTATAGAAATATGGGAAGGCGATTTATAATATTAAGATTCCCTGGATATCTTTTATAAATATTAACTTTATCAATTTAGTGTTATGGTATTGCTTATTTTATGATATTAAGTATAGGAAAGTACCCAATAAAAGCTTTAAGTTTATATTTTACATCAGTTTCATTCTAAATTGTATTGAAATCTTTTTTGGAAGTTATGAAAAAGTTATGATAATTATTTTTAGATTTTTCTTTTTCATTATTGTGTTTATTATATCAATCCTTTTATACAGTTTCAAATTTATAGGAGGAAGTGACGGTAAACTTCTAATTTTCATATTTTTAACAATACCTTTTAGTTATTTAGGTTTAACTTTTATCTCTTCATATTTCCTTTTATTTTCAGTTTTTTATTTCATCATGATTATCATAAATTATACCAGCAATAGCCGCTTTAAAAAAAAATATTCCTTTAGTATGTTATTTCATGTAAATAAGGGCATTTCTATTCTCAAAATCCTTTATATTAAATCTTTCTATAGATTTTTGGATTTTTCTAAACTAGAGGGAAGTAAAGATGAAAAATTTCGTTTAATGTCAATAAGTTTATATTATAATGCAATTATTGGAGAATTTCATCTATTAGCTGAATTTAGGCCTCCAATTATTCTTTTATGCGTTATTTCATATTATATCTTTTTTTTTTTTTTCTAGAATTTAAGCTTAGCATTATTTAATCCTAATTTTGAGTTTTTTAGTGAAAGCAATGTTCAAATTTTCTCAAATAATTAGCAATTTTTTAGCTATTTTTAATACTTTAGAAAGAGAGAAAAAACAATCTTATTCTCACTTAACAATATAAATTTTTTTTATATATTTAGGAACAATACAATTAAGTTCATCTATAAAGATTTTTCGTACTGTATTAAATCCTAAATTTATATTAATCCCGTTTTTATTTCTAAAGTTAATTGTCTTACTAATTTATTGAGATATAAAATTTTATATTTAAGAATTTTTATTAAATTAATGAATTTTAAATAAAGTGGATGTGAGGATTTAAAAATGGAAATTGAAAAAACGAGAGAAACTTCATGGAAAATTCAGTTAAAAAATAATCAAGAAAATATTGAGGTAACTTCAGTTGAAATTAGTGGAATTGTTCAAAAAATTAGACTTGCATTATTAAAGGAGGAGCATTCTGTTGAGCTTGAAATGAGTAAAGAAGAATTCTTTAATTTTCTCTCATTAATCTCTGCTTTTAAGGATGTAGTTATTGGTGAAGATTCATTTCTAAGAGAAGAAAGCAGAATGGAGGAGGTAGAGACTGATTTTCATCATGAGCATTCAGAAAATGATGAAGTTTTTCAAATAACTCCTGAATCTTCAGAAGAACAACTAGAAAGCAAAGAAGAAGAACATTTAAATCCTGAAGAATGGGATCCCTGGTAATTAAAGATATTGGATGTTTTTTTCTATTCTAAATTCACAATAATCTAATTTTGGGTTATCGAGACAACAGTTGTTTTCCGTGACATTTACCCGATAAAGTGCAAATTCACCAAATCCTGCTAGTAATCCAGTTACAAAATAACATATATATTTGGATTTGCTTTCTAATTCTTTAGAGATATTATGAGAAAGGTTTATTATAATTAAATCTTCAGAAACTTGTTTAGGTACAAAATTTCCCCACCCATGGTTATTTATTACCGTGCAAAATTGTGTGACTAGATCATTTAATGTTTTTGGTTTTAGATTTTCATCCCAATTTTGTATTAGAGACCACCCTGCTTTCTTACCAAGCCAGACTAATAATGATTTTACACCTTCACCATATATAGACGATAATATATCGATGATCTGTGGTGGGAAAAAAATATAGCGGTCATTATATAATTCATATTTTCCACGATGATACCTTAATCCTTTTAATTTTAAGTTCCTCATAATTATTTACTTCTTTTTATAGTATTTTTTCAAGTTATTTAATTCTATGAGAATTTCATTATATTAAACTTACACTCTAATTTTAATATAATAAATTAGATCTTTAAATAATTTTTTATTGAAAATATTAAGGAAATGTCTGAAGTTAGTTTCATTATCTTCGAAATTCTCGCAATAATGGGTTTATTTATAGCCATTTTCATTTATTCTGCATTATCTACAGAAACAGTAACGGTCCTGAGCTCTTATATTTTATTTTTAATACTTATATTTCCGTTTTATTTACTAATCATCCAATTAAATTTGCTAATAAAAGATATGCATCTCGAAAATCTTTTTTTTTTTAAAATATTAGTTTTTTATTCCACATTAATCAATATCTTTATTGGGATTTATTTATTTTTTGAATTGGTTTACATTTTCTTTTTTACTTAAAAGTTTGGTTTAATATTTTTAAAAGAGGCTTAATATATTGAAAAAAGACAAGAAGAAGATTAAAACATAAATAAAGTCTATAAAACAAATTATTAGAGCCCCCTTCTCAATTCTTATAATTTTTAAAAAATAAAATGAAGTTAAAGTATTACAAAATAACAGAGAACCAAATAAGATAAATACTTCATTAGTTAGAATTAGGTTAAAGAAATTTTGAGAGACCAATAAATCCATGGAAATACTTTCAATTAATAAAATAAAAAATGGAAACATACCTCCGATTGATCCAATAACCGTGGGTAATAAAATTAAAAAGAGAAAAACCTTAAATTTTTCACCCTTTATAATTATTTCTAACTTCCTTTCCAGCTTCTGGTGTTTATTAATAATCTCTAAAATGTTAATTATTTTTGAAGAAGAATCATATGCGCTTTGTTTAATAATTCTATTAATGATGTCGAGTATAATGCCATATTTTAACGGCTTTAGTTGAAATTTTAGGGAATCTAACATCTCTTCAAATGAATTATTAAAATTTAAAAGGTTTGATATTTCAGTTTGAAAGGGTACTGATAATAGAACCATATGGTTTTTATTTTGTGCATATGAATTAAGGAATGAAGTCTCAGGGGATAATCTTCTTTCCAGATTCATAGCAAATCCTTTTAAGAATAATAGAAATTCATTATATCTTTTTCTCTCAATTTTAGAATATTCATTTAATAAACCAATGAGGTAATGATCTGTTTTTACAAATCTTCTATATAATATCTTTAGGATAAATAAAAAGAGGGGAAGTAGTAGAATAATAAAAAATGTATTAATTCTCTGGAACAATATTAAGAAACTTAAACCTAAAGGGTAAAAAATTCCTATAAAAAAAATAATACTTAATTTGGATTCAATTTGTTTTAAGAAAACCTTAAACCTCTTCTCTAAAGAATTTTCATCGATATTCCTGATTATATGATGGCAGTCGAAATTGTAGGTCAATAATTCTTTGAGATATGTATTAAACTCCTCTGAAGGTGAAACTATTTGTTTTAGTTCTCTTTCAGGGGGTTCTCCTTCTTGTATTTTTTTAATGATTTCTCCAAAATTTTCTGATAGAGGGAGATTATAATCTTTAATTAATTTAATAAAAATTAAGGCAAAATCTGCATTTATTTCTAAGGCTTTTTGCATTAAATTATAATAAATTTTAACCAAATGGAGGAGAGCATTGATTTCTATTTCCTTTTTATTGACTTCCTTAAATAACTTAATATTAAAAAGATAGGAAATAAAGAGTGATGAACCAAAAGAAATTAATAGGATGAATAGAACACTAACTTTAAGAATTAAGAATAATAGGCAAAAAATAGAAATAAATGAGATTAAAAATAGAACAAAACTAGCTTTATTTATATCTTTTTCATCAATACCGTACTGATTTCTATAAATTAACTTATAACTTTCACTTAACTCTTTAAATTTCAACTTTGGTAAAAGAAAATTATGGAATTTCCTACAAAATTGGACATATCTTTTATTATTAAATAAAAAATTAGTATATCTATACATCTAAATCAATTGAAACATTTAACATACTTAGAATATAGGAGATTTTTAATAAATAAGATTGAGGGATAATACTTCGATAAACACATTCAATAAACGATTGATTGTATAATTTTTCTATACTGAATAATTTATTTTCGTAAATATAATCATATGTGATAATATCCCCAAAAAAAGAAATATTGAGATTTCTAGGAAATTTAATTTCTGTTGAATAAATGGATTCGGGTTTTTTGATTACATAATTAATACCATAATCGATTTCATCAATTATTTTTATGTAACTCTCTATATCTTCATTAGAGCTATTATAATATTTAGATATCTCTCCAAGGAGAGGAGTAATGATAGAAATAAATACAATAATTATAAAAAGACCAAATCCGGTTAAGAGCGCTTTTTCAAGTAAATTGGTCATGCTAATTGATTATAATTTAATAATATAAACTTCGAGCCTTTTTCCAATTTTCCCAAAAATTTTTAAGTCTATCTATCGAATTCCAAGAATAAAATGAGATTTTATCAAAAAATTCTATTAATTCAATATTAGATATTTTTTTAATGGTAATTAAAAACTCAAAAATATTAACATAAATTTTCATTAAATCGTAGAAGTTTTCTTTATTGATCGCTTCATATTGTTTTAGTTCATCTATTGTATTTGAGTCATACAAATCACTCATTAGATTCCATTGTTTTAACTCGGGGTTATAGATAAACAACATATTATACAGATTCTGTTCAGTATTAGGATTTATTTCTGATAAGGATACCACCGTTCTTTTATATTGGAGTTTTTTCATTAAAATAATCAGATCTAAATCATGTAGACATGAAGGATGTATTTTAAAATGATGTACCAACCTATTTATGAGAGATTTGATGTCTTTTGAATGTATTGTTTGGAATCCTCTTAAACCTGCGGCTAAACAATGAAACATAGCTTCAGCTTCTTCTTTAGTTAAAATTTCACCCAAATAGATAACATCAGGAGTACGATGTAATAATTTTTTAATCTGATTTTGTTTTGAAAATTTTTGATCTAAAGCTTCTTCCATTGAATCAATCCTATATTTTAACTGATGTCTAGAAAATCTAAATTGATTTAGCGATTCTATTACATCTTCGATATAGATTTTTCGGAATTCTTTAGGAGTCAATAGGTCTAAAGCATTAATTAAGGTTGTTTTTCCCGTATCAGTTTCTCCAATGACAGTTATATTTTTTCTCTTTAAAATGTTGAAGTATAAAAATGCTGCTATAAACGGACTTAAAGTTCGATTTTGTAATAAATCTTGGATGGTTAAAATATTTTTATCCAGTTTCCTAATGTCTAATGCAAATTTAGATAAATGAATAGGTTCAACATCTATACTAAACCTACAATAGAAAAATTCATTTTTAATAACAAGTTTAATGCTAGGGTTTACATAATCGAGTCTTTTTCCACTATATATTCTTAATAGTGTTTTTAACCTATTTATCTCTTTTATATCAAACTTTATGTTCGTTCTACAACGACCATACTTTTGATGATTTAGATAAATACTGTCTTGAGGAGAATCGAGAAAAATTTCTTCAATATAATCATCAATTAATAACGGAAATAATTTCTCTAGATTTATTTTCTTGAGGGCGGCTATAAATGCAATTCTATTCTTTTCACATTCAGAAAGTCTATATTTTGATTCTATATAATTAGTGGCTTCATCTTTATATATTTTTAAGAGTGATTCAATCGGAACTATTTGATCTATCTTGATAATTTCTAATTTTTCCTCTACATTATCTATTATTTTGTTAAAATAGAGATCCTCTAGTTTAGAATTGAATAGGGTTTTTATTTCAAAAATCTTTTCATTTTCATGGGCAATATTAAAAATAAAAACTTGAAAAAGCCCGTCTTTTCCTATATTATAGGTAGTTATAGGAGTCTCTTTTTTTTCAGACGATTTAATGGGCGAATCTGAGTTAATTTCCGGTAGAGAGTGCTTCTTACGTAAAAAATGTTCATAGAAGAAGGAAAGCGAGGAGGAATTTAAGCTTTTTTTACGAAATTTATTATATTCTAAAATGATCTTTTGTTTATCCAAGACATTTAGGAGAAATTCTAATGAGGGATTAAGGATTTTTATACAGTTTTGACAGACTGAATCTAGGATATTTTTATCAGTTCGATTTAAAGTTATACTAGAGAGCAAATTATAGAAGAATATAGGGTTTGTAAAATCATTATTATTAGGAGTAAATAGGGAATAAAGATTCGGAAATATTTTGCAATTATAATCTCGATAAATACATTTTTTTTCATAAAACCTTTTAATTCTTTTTAAAGATTTTTTAATTTTTATTAAATTTTTAAAGTAATCTAAAATTAAGTTAATTTCATTGTGCTTAATTAATCTATCATAATTTTGGATTAAAATATATTTAAAATCTTTCTTTTTATTTATAAAAAGCGTATTTAAAAAGCAAGAGAGACATTTTTGATTCTTGTTAAAATTAGGTTTGATTTCTAGGCAATTGTTGCATTCAATTATTAAGATCTTTTCTTTTTTACCGTTAATATTTTCTTTATCTTGGAAATTATTGATGTTTTTCGAATTTAAAGACATTTATATTGTATTATAAAAAAAGAATAAAAAGAGCTCTCTTTTCTCTAGTTTCTGGATAGATCGATGTATTTTGAATACAAAACTTTTTTTATTTTGAAAAATTTAAAGGTTCAAAGTAAAGGTGATAAAATATGGGTCATCGTAAAAAACATGCACCGAGACATGGTTCATTAGCATTTCTACCTAGAAAGAGAGCCGCTTCAATAAAAGGGCACTTAAGACATTGGCAAGATAATGCAGAAGAGATTAATTTCTTAGGATTTGCTGGATTTAAAGCTGGAATGACTCATATTACTTATATTGAGGATCAAAGAAATAGTCCTTACTTTGGAAGGGAATTAATGAAACCCGTTACAATTATTGAAGTTCCACCTTTAATTCTTATTGGTATAAGAGTTTATAATGAAGATGATTATGGTAAGTATGCTCTGGGAGAATTGATGAATCTTGAAAGCAATAATTATTTAACACGTAAAATTAACATACCAAATCCTGAAAACTACAATTTCGAGGAAAAAAAAGAAAAACTAATAAACAATTTAAATCACACCAGTGAAATTAGAGGGCTTTTTCAAACGCAACCATATTTAACAGCATTACCCAGAAAAAAACCAGATCTTATTGAAATTAAGTTAAATTCATTGAATAATCCAAAAGAAACTTTAAATTTTGCTATAGAGAAATTAGGAAAAGAAATAAGGGCAAGAGAGATTTTAAAAGAAGGAGAATTGGTTGATATTATTGCTGTGACAAAAGGAAAGGGTTTTCAAGGTCCTGTTAGAAGGTATGGGGTAAGGATTTTATCGAGAAAAAATAGTAAAATAAGAAGAGCTGTAGCTTGTATAGGGCCTTGGCATCCTGCAAGAGTTCTTTATACAGTACCCCGTCCGGGACAATTAGGATTTCATCAGAGAACAGAATATCATAAAAGAATTATGCAGGTAGGAGAAAATGAAGAAGAAATTAATCCCAAGGGCGGATTCATTAGATTTGGAAAAATAAAAGGAGATTATATTTTAGTATTAGGATCGATTCCAGGACCTAAAAAAAGGTTGATTCGCATTAGAAAGACTATCCGCCCTATAAAATCGTTTACAATTAAATCACCTGAAATAACCTTTATAAGCCGGGAGAGTCAACAACGGAAATAATTTTTGGATAAGAACGTGATTTTATGGAAAAAATAAACATCTATAATCTTGAAGGTAAAAAGAAAAGCTTAATTGATTTACCTAAAATATTCTATACGAAACCTAGAAAAGATATAATTCAAAAAGCTAGTGAAATCTCCTATAGTAAGAAAAAGCAACTTCAAGGGAGAAATAAAAGAGCAGGATTAAGAAATACGGCAGAAAGTTGGGGTACTGGACATGGAATGTCGCGAGTGCCAAGAATTAAAGGATCAGGGTTTCCTACAGCACGTAATGCGGGGAGAATCCCCTCTGTGAGAGGAGGAAGACAAGCACATCCTATCAAAATCGAGAAAAAGATAAAAAAGAAAATAAATAAAAAAACAAAATTGTTTTCATTAATATCTGCAATTTCTGCTTCAGGAGATCCTATTTGGGTAAAAAATAAAGGACATCTGATAGAAAACGTTCCAGAAATTCCGTTAGTAGTTGATGATAAGATTCAAACTATTAAAAAAACATCAGCCTTACATTCAATCTTGTGTGATTTAGGGTTAAAAAATGAACTAATTAAAGTTAAAGAAGCTAAAAAAATCAGAGCAGGGAAAGGAAAAAGAAGGGGTCGTAAATATAAAACCAAAAAAGGAATTTTAATTGTGATTAAAGATGATTTTGGTGTGGTAAAGGCTTCTAGAAACATTCCTGGAATAGATATAATAACATTTGAAGATTTATCAATTGAGAAGTTGGCTCCTGGTGGAATGCCTGGTCGTTTAATTTTATGGACTCAGTCTGCTTTTAATGAATTAAATAAATATGAGGAATTAATGTAAAATGGAAAGATTTTATAAAGTGATAAAAAAACCTCTCATAACGGAAAAAACTTTTGATCTTATTGAAAAAGAAAATAAATTGGCGTTTATTGTTGATAGAGCAGCCAATAAAAGTCAAATAAAGAGTGCTATTGAAAAAATTCATAATGTTAAGGTTATAAAAGTAAATACATTAATAACTCCGAGTGGAGAAAAAAAAGCTTTTATTAAACTCCATCCGGATAATTCTGCTCAAGATATAGCAATAAATTTAGGGATTTTCTAAGAGTAGATGCTCTTTAAAAAGGGTAAAATCAAAACATTCGAAATCTTTACGGCTTAAAATCTTTAATTCTTTTAGATTTTGTAATTTATCAATACTTAACGCTCTATTATAATCAGAATCAATTAATAATAGAATATAGATTAAATATTTAGAATAATAATTCTTACAAATTCTAAATAGAAAATCAAAATCTAACTTGTTTAAAATGAGAAATAATATTCTTTGTTCAATTAAAATTAAGTTTTGATTCAACCAACAAAACTCAATCCCCATTAAATTTAAGTTATGTTCAAGGTGCATTTTAATTGTGAAATTTTCATCATCTGGATATACATTTTCCTCTAAAAATAATTCTAATAAATGATCTGAGATATATTGATTGTTTTTGATATGTAGTCTCCATAAATAGTTATGAACCTCATTTAAATTTACATTATGTTTACTCAATAATGGATAATTAAAAAAACTATTAACCTCAGTTTCAATATTCAATTCATCATTACATAAATTTCTTTTTTTCACCTCAATAAAGTATGCTGATAATAAAGTCCCTTGCATATCATTAAATCTAACACTTATAATTAAATAACCAATTTTGTTATAATTATTAATTAAATTTAAGAAAATATTAAAAAGTGAAGTTCTATTAACTATATTGCTTAGGTTTAACTCATAAAAATCTAAAATTCGTGCATCATTTTCATAATTAACCATAAGAGAGTCCTTTTTTCTCCAGATTTTGATTTTTGAATCCGTCTTCTCTATTAAAATTTCTAAAAACTCTTTTTCTAGTAGATCATTCTTTAAAAAGAGGATAGAATTGTGAGTTTCTATAAGGGTTTTTTTTATTAAATTAAAAATTTTAATTATGTTATTCTTTTTAGTGTCAGTAAAACACATTAGGATTAATGTTTTTTCTTTATCCTGTACATTTAACTGAATAGAAAAATTTTTTAAGAATCTTTTTTTTAAAAAATCATTAAGTAGATTTATTATTTGGGGAATTTTTTTAAATTCAAAAATGGAAAAAGCTATTACCTTTTCATTTTTGTTTAAACTCTGATAGAAAATTAAATAATCTTCAACACGATATGATAATATTTTAAATCTTCCTTTTTTAACCATATCATAGTCATTATTTGTAAAAATTATAAAAACATAGATATTTTTTAATCCCCTTTATCTATTTTGCTCCTTTAATCCTTTATGTGATGATAATAATGGAGATTAGATTCTATTTTCTATTGAACGATAAAAAGTTACTATTAATTTACTAAAAAGGTAGAGGTTAACCAAATTTAATTTTAAGTTCGTAAAAAAATTTTTTATTAGCACTATTCTTATATAAATAAATTAATCGTTAATTACGGTAATATTGATGCAAAAAGAAATTGAAAATTACATTTTCAGTTTAAATCCTGATATTGTTATTCAAGCTCCATCCAGAATAAATTTAATAAATCCTTTGGATGCCGTCGAAGCTGATTACTGGATGCCTTCTGTTGCAATTAATGGAGTGGGTAATCCTTTATCTACTTTTGTTTATATTAAAAAGCGTGATAACGTTAGTATTATAAAATTCTATAGAATTAAAATTGAAGAGAAAAGATATTTAATAGAAATAGAATTTGAATCAGAATTAATAAAAAATAAAACCACTTTTAAAAAAAATTTTAATAGTGAATTAAAGTTAATATATGCTTCTATATATCGGTTTTCAAAAACTAGTTGCTATTTTTGGAAAAAATTTCTAGAAGAAAATATTGAAATTGGAATTATTACCACTATTCCTAGACAAAGTGGTTTGGGTGGCAGCGCATCTATAATAATTGCACTGCTTTATGGGTTTGCAGAATATTTCAATATATATAATAACATAAACTGTCTAAAGAAGGGAGAACTCCCAATTAATAAAGATATTATTGCAGAAATGGCAACTAAAGTTGAAGATGAAGATTTGAAAATAACTGCAGGGTATTCAGATCGTTATACTATTAGTAGAGGAGGATTGTGCTTTAATTCTTATTCTGGTAAGTTACTTCATAAAAAAATTACAAAAGAACCCTTAGCAATTTATGATAGATTGGATGAGGTATATAATATTAAAGAACTACCGATAATTATCTGTTTTTCTGGTGTATTGCACGATAGTGGCACTGTTCATGAAAAGTTAAGACGGCTATATTTGCGAAATGAGCCAAAGATTATCAGAGGTTATAAAAATCTTGCTAAGATTGCTTGGAAATCTAGATTTGCTCTAATGAAACAGGATTGGAAATTATTAGGAGAATTTTTTAAAAAAAATACAAAAATTATGAATAAAATAATGGTAAATGCTGGATTTATGCACGGGATAGGATTAGCTAATAATTTTCTAATTAAGCTAATTCAGGATCATCCAGATGTTTTTGCGGTAAAATTAACAGGTGCCGGAGGGGGAGGATCAGTCTTTGCTTTGACTGATCTTCATAAAATAGATAAAGTTCTGACAGAATGGAAAAATCGTTTATTATCGGTTATAAGAGATGAAAATACGTTTAGATCAGAATTTCCTTTCTATCCATTGTCATTAAGAACACAATTAAGGAATGCTAAATTTTATCGAATTAAAATTGATATAAATGGAGTGAAAAAGTTATAATTTAGTTTATATATAAATAAATAATTATCGTGTAGGAAGATCTAATTTGAGTAAATTCGAAAGATATAAAAAAAAGTCAGAAGATTACATTTATCCTCATAAACACTGTAAAAGATGTGGGGAGATGATTGAAGAAGGATATACTTATTGCTCTGATTGTTATAGAAAGATACAAGAGAAAAAGGAAAAAAGATGGTATAAAAGAAAAAAAAAGTCCAAAGAAGAGGACAATTCTTCTTAGAAAATATTATTCTTTAATCATTAGGTCGAAATTTATCAATTGCTTCATCTAATCTTTTTATTAACCAATTTTTATCTAATAGTGCTATAAATGGTCCTAGGCGAGGGCCTGATTTTTTTCCTAGAATCACGAGATAAAGAGCTTCAAACATTTTTCTAGGAGGTATTTTAATTTCTTCTTTTGCTATTGTAAAAATTTTATTTTGGATTAAATCCGCATCTTTAATCTCATTTTCTAAGAGAAATTGTCTTAAAATTGACAAACCTTTAATTTGTGCTTCATCTAATTTATCGATTTGATGATTATCAATTTCTTCGGGGATAGAGAAAATCTCGATTTTATTAAGAATTGATTTCTTAATTTTAATATCATCAATATCTTCAAGTATTAATTTAACCTCATTTATCCAATTTACTGTTTTTTTCAATAGGGTTTCAAATTCTTCCTTCCTAAGATTTTTCTTTTCATCATCTAGAACTTGAATAGCTTTTTCATAGAGTTTATCCAAACTCAATATATTTTGTATTTGAGCTAAAAAAATTAAAAGTTTAAAAGGAAGTCTTTTAGGTTTAGATTTAGCAACTTGATTAACTTTAGTCAATGGATAAAGATATTGTACTAATTCTAATTCTTGTTCTGATTCTGCATTATTAATATTATAAAAAATATTTTCTATATTGTCATAATAATCATGATATTGAGGTATTTCCTCAATTCTTAAAGAAATATGTTTCATCGGATTTGTTTTTAATATTAACATTCTATAGATTTCAGGATCTGCCAATGATAAATATTTAATTGGAGTAAAGACAATCCCCTTGGAGGTTTTCATATCTTGATCACCCAATCTTAACCATTCATAAGGTAACTTTATAGGGCCCTCATAGTTAAAGACTTCTTTACAGATGTCCAAGCCTGTATCATAAGCACCTCCTTTAACACTGTGATCTTTCCCTGCAGGTTCACAGGTTGTATTAAAGATCGCCCATTTTGCAGGCCAATCCACTCTCCAATTCAATTTGAGCCTACCGCTATAGATAGAGGTTATACCATTATATCTACATGCTGGACACGCATAACTAACTTCTTCTTTATCTTTATTGTAAGATATCACCCTATTAGGGCGAATAGAGCCGTCAGATCCTCTTGTTTGAAGTTTATCACAATTTTCACATAATACCATAACAGGCATCCAAAATTTTTGCAATTTCAGAAATTCTTTTTTTCTATCCTCATTTAAAGTGGGTAAGATATATTTTTTTAAAATACTTTTAATCTGGTTTGTATTCTCGAGAGCAATTTTGATTTTATCCTGCATTTTTTTCTCTTGATATAATTCAAAAGTCCAAATAATTTGGTTTTTAATTCCAAATTTGTCAAATGTTGATATTAATTCATTTCCAAAATGTTTAGCATAACTACTGCATTTACAGTCTTCAAAAGGGCATGGTATTAACGCAAAAGGTTTTCCCATGTGTTCCTCTTGGAACTTCGTATTAATATACTCAGGAAATCGTTTTGCTGCATCAAAATCATCCATAAATAAATAAAAGTTTACTTTCTTCCCTTTTTCTTCAAAAATCCTTCTTAACGCATCACAAATTAATATTTCTCTCAAGATACCGATATGAATATGCCCTGAAGGTGTTTTTCCGGTAGATAAGGTTATTTCTGGGGGATTTCTTTTTGATATTTTATCTACTGTCTCTTCAAGCCAATGAACGGAGATTTCATCACTCAATTTAGTTCACTTTTAAAGCTCTTTTCTTAACTTTTTAAATGATAAAAATTATTTATCATTTTTCATTCTTAAAGGTGGTAATAAATTATGAGGATTGCTGTTCTTAATCAAGATCGTTGTAAACCGGATAAATGCAGCCCATTTGGTGAAAAACCATGTATAAAATATTGCCCCAGAGTGAGGACTGGCGATAAAACAATTGTTTTAAGCTCGAATGGAAAATATGTTGAAATAACTGAAAGCTTATGTACAGGTTGTGGAATTTGTATAAAAAAGTGCCCTTTTAATGCAATTAGTATTGTTAATCTTCCTGATCCTTTAAAAAATCAGATAACATACCGTTTTGGTCCTGATCAATTTTCACTTTTTCGAATGGCTATACCTAAGAAAGCTAAAGTCTTGGGTTTAATAGGACAAAATGGAATAGGGAAAAGTACAATGCTTAAAATTTTATCAGGTGATTTAAAAATGAATTTTGGACGGTTTAATGATGATCTTCCTAGTGATGATGAAATTATTGACTTCTTTAAAGGTTCAGAGTTACAGCAATATTTTATTGATCTAAAAGAAAAAAAATTAAAGATCATTCTAAAACCACAAAATATCACAGTGATCCCAAAATATGTATCAGGTAAAGTCTATAATCTATTAAATAAAAACGATGAAAATAATAAATTAAATAATATTATTGATCAATTAAATTTAAAAGAAATTTTAGATAGGGATATTTCAATACTTTCTGGAGGGGAATTGCAAAGAGTGGCAATTGCTGCCGCTTATCTTAAAGATGGAGATATATATCTAATTGATGAACCCAGCTCATACCTTGATGTAAGTGAAAGGATTAATATGGCTAAACTTATTCGATCCTTATCAGAAGAAGACAAAACTGTGGTTGTTGTAGAACATGATCTAGCAATTTTAGATTATTTAAGTGATTATATATCATTATTTTATGGTTTACCGAGTGTGTATGGGATCATTTCTCATCCTCAAGGAGTTAGAGTTGGGATTAACATCTATTTAAACGGTTATATTAAAGATGAAAATGTAAGGATTAGAGAGACTCCCATTCGTTTTCATGAACGCCCCCCAATAGACACAATGTTTGATTCTGGCGAGATTATTTTCTCTTATGGTGATTTGGAAAAAAATTTAGGAGATTTTAAATTAAATGTCTCTGGTAGTGAGATACATGCTGGTGAGATAATAGGGATATTAGGACCGAACGGGATAGGGAAAACTACTTTTATAGATTTAATAGCAAATCAAATAGAGTCTGACTATAAACTTATTGAAAAGAATGAAGAAACTAATGAAAAACGATTAATTATTTCATTAAAGCCCCAGTATATTAAAATTGAAGAGCCAGAAATGGTATCTGAGTTAATAACGAGGATTAAGTTAGCAGCCCATCTAAGTCAGTCCTATAAAAAACGTTTGATTAATAGTTTGAAATTAGAAAATATAAGAGAGAGAAAGATATCAGAATTAAGTGGTGGAGAATTACAACGTGTGGCTATAGCAAATTGCTTAGTGAATGAAGCAGATATTTATTTATTAGATGAACCCTCTGCTTTTTTGGATGTCGAAATGAGATTACAAGTAGCAGGATTATTAAGAAAATCAATAGAAGAGTTAAAAAAGTCTGCTTTCGTTGTAGAACATGATATAATTACACAAGATTTTATAGCAGATTCTATATTAGTCTTTCAAGGAACACCTGGTTTAGCTGGAAAAGCGTTAGCACCATTAAATTTAAGGGATGGTTTTAATTCTTTTTTAAAAATAATGGGAATTACTTTCAGGAGAGATTCTATAACTAAAAGACCTCGAGTAAATAAATTAGGGAGTAATAAAGATCAATATCAAAAACGCATAAATGAATATTATTATATCCCTAAATGATCTCATATCTTTAGATCATACAAAAAGTGGTTTTATTATGATTTTTTTTTACTTTATTTAGAATTATCAAATACTCCTTAATTTCTATTGGAAATTATAAAAAGGTTTAATCATTAATTAATATGATTAAATCTTTAATAAAATAATTTAAAAATGATTAAATAATTTGTATCTGGGATCCATTTTATATTATCTAGCTAATTTTTATTTTAATCTATTTTATAATTTAAATCTCGAGTCGAAATAGAAGAGAGTCTAATAATATTATTAATTTTTTAATAAATTTTAGTTAAAATAAAAAGAAAAAAATTAAAATTAATTATTCTTTCAATTTCCAAAATACGAGTGGCCTACCCCTTTGTCCATTATTTCTCGTTATTTTTTCAATAATTTTTCTTTTTTGTAATTTTAATAAATTGTCGTATATCGTGGTTCTAGGAGTATTTAGTAATTTAACTAAATCCCTTCGCGTCGTTGGACCTGTTCTTTGTAAAGATTTAACTAAATTATTTTGTAAAGGAGTTAGGAATTCTTTAGTGGTTAAATTTTTTTCTTCTATAGATTTTTCTACCATAACTTATCCCTCCAACTAATATTTATTATAAAATCGACATTTTTTCGACATTTTAAATTCAATATCGAAATTCCAATCTATAATATAATATAAACTCAAATTTTATATAAAGATGCTTATTTATGCATTATTATCATCAATAAGCATAAATTTATAAACGACAAAAATAATGATATATTTGTAAAAAAATGAATTTTAATTATATTTATGACTGAAACTACAAGAACTACCGTAACATTAAGTAAAATTAGTATGAACCAAGTCGAAGAATTAGTAGGTGTTTTTGGAACCACCCCAGCTTCAGTCATTAGTAGAATAGTAGAACATTTTTTCGATTATGGTAAATTTGATGATGTCCTAGAAAGATTAAGAGCCAAAAAGAGAGAATTATTTCCACCTGAAGATTCCTTAATTGACGAAAAAATTTCAAATTTATTTAAAGGAGCCGATCGAATTCCCTTTGATTATTTCATTGAATATTTACAAGTCGATAAAAATTATGTATTAAATAATCTTCATATTTGGACAGAAAAGTATCATATAAAAGTTATTGAGAATTTAGTTATTAAAAAATCCAGCACTGATAAATAATGCTAACTAAAATTCAATAGGCTAATTTAATAAATTAATCTAATTTCTACTTTACATTTATTTCCCTATAATATTAAAGAAATCATTTGAAAGTCCTAATGTCCAATCTAAAAGTGAATTAATTACCCCTACAATTATAAAGAATATAAAGAGAGCAAATCCTATGAGTAAAGCATACTCTACTAGATTTCCCCCATATTCATCTTTAAAAAATTCAACGAACTTTCCCTTTATTTTTTTTAAAAGAGAGGCAAGATATCTTTTTGAATTCATAAATAGTTATCGTTTTTTATCCTTTGTTTGAAAACTATTTTTTTAAAGTGCCCCATTTTTCTCCAGGAAATAAAATTAAATTTTAATAATTTTTAATATATTTTCTAACTCTTTATCACTAGATTGATTTCGCGGAATTTTCATTGTAAATCTAGCATCATTTTCACTTCTGGGAATTATATGAACATGAAAATGGTTAATTACTTGACCAGCGGCCAAAAAGTTATTTTGAAGGATATTATAACCATCTATCTCGAGTTTCTTATGAATATTTGTAGCAATTTTTTTCACTTCTTTAAAAAGTTTTATTAACTCATTATCTGGAATCCCTTCTAAATTTTCATAGTGGTTTTTAGGTATAACGATAGTATGCCCCTTTGAAATAGGAAAGATATCTAAAAACGCCAGATTAAAATCATCTTCAAATACAATCTTTGAGGGAATCTTTTTTTCTACAATTTTGCAAAAGATACAATTAAGGTCTTTCAAAATTAACTTCACATATTAAATTAGATCAATTAATTTAACAAATATTATTTAAACTTTAAAAAATTTACACAGCCTTTTATTATTTTTAGTTTTGGCAAAATTTTTTTTATACTCTATATAAAAAATGATTTAAATGGATATTAAAGAAATTAAATCTTTGCTAGAAAAGAAATTTTCTCCAAAGATGTATAAAATAAGGAATGAAGTATATGGTTTTCATTACGGTTTAAAATATAAGGCTAAAAATTTTAAAAAAGTAATGCTTACCATCGATTTAAGTTTAGAATCCATTCATTTTGCTCTTAAAAATAAAATTAACTTAATCATTTCCAATTATGGACTTATAGATAAACCTATTAAAAATTTTAATCCTACTATAATTAATAAATTATCTTTACTCTCTAGATATCCAATATCGATTTTTGTGTTGAATTCCTCTCTTATAGCAGCCGAAGGGGGTACATCAGATACCATTATGGATTTATTATATTTGAAATTAGACAAATTATTCTATATAAAAAATAAAAATGGTATAAAAATACCAATTGGAAGAATATGTTTACCAAAAGCGTATTTAAATGAAGAGAAATCAATGAAATTAGAAGATTTATTAACTAGAATTAAAAATAATTTTCATGTGAAAAGAGTTAGTTATGTAGGGGACCCTAATAAGATAATTAAAAGAATTTGCATTGTAGGGGGAGAAAATTTCTATATGAGTTATCTTAAGAAAGCAATTAACTGTAATTGTGATTGTTATATCTCGGGAAATATTTCTCATTTAATAGCAAAGTATGCTAGAGATCTAGGATTAGCTTTAATAGATCTCTCCACTTATGAAACCAATATTTTAACTTTAAAAAAATTATCCAATCTTCTGACTCTTGAATTTCCTTATGATGAGTTTATTGTTTATGAATCACAAAATCCTTTAAAATACTATAATTAAAGATGGAATTTATCTGTGTTTCATTATAATAAGAGTGAATATTAAAAAGAAGATCTAATAACTAATGCTTAATTCAAATAAATTTAAATGGATTAAATATTACTTTTTTTTTAATTTGATTATTTTCATATGAAATAAGTTGGTAAAATATGGTTCTGTTAGAATATAATGGCAAAAAACCAAAATTAAGTGAAAATTGTTATGTTTCACCCCTTTCTACACTAATTGGAGATGTTAAGGTAAATAATAATGCTATAATATGGCCTGGTTCAGTAATTCGTGCTGAAAATTCACAGATTAACATTGGGGAATATTCTACAATCTTTAATGGCGTTATACTGTTTACTAGATCCCAAAAAAGCTCTATTCATATTGGAAGATATTGTATTATCGAGACTGGAGTAACAATACTAGGATGTTTCATGGAAGATTATGTTCAGATTATGGAAGGGACTTTAGTTTATGAAGAATGTTCAATTGGAGAAGGGTCCATCCTATTAAATAATAGCCAAGTACCACCCGGGTTAACTATTCCCGCAAGATCTGTTTTAAGAGGAATTCCAGTCGAACCGATAAGAGAGCAAACTCGAAATGATGTATTAAAACAGAAAGAAAGAGCAGAACATTATTCACAATTATTTATAAAAATTAAAGAGCAACTTCCAAACGCCCAAAGTTATTTATTAACCTTACCAGATTTTATAAAAATATTATTAAAAAAAGAGATTTAAAAAAAAAATAAGACTTTATTATTATATTTTTACATTTAATTTTTGGATTATTTCTTTATACCTAGAACGGAGGGTTACTTCAGTAACACCAACTACAATTGCAATTTCTTTTTGAGAAATTCTTCTTTCTTTTTTCTTACAAACCAAATATAGAGCTCCCGCGCATAATCCTTTCGGATCTTTACCACTCGTAGAAAATTTCGAAATGAATGAATGTAATAGGTTTATGGTTGCCTTCTCTGCTTCAGCATCCAATCCTAATTCTGCTACAAATCTAGGAATAAGAGAAATAGGATCGGTTGAAGGGGCTTTTAGATTCATTTCTCTAATAAGCGTCCTATAACATCTTCTTACATTTTTAGCACTAATAGAGGTCTCATCTAAAATTTCTTGGAGTGTTCTAGGAATTTTTTTATCTCTACATGCAAAATATAGACTCGCTGCTACCATGCCATTTATAGAACGTCCTCGGAGTAGTTTCTTTTTAAAAGCTTCAATATATAATCTAATTGCTGATTTCTTAACATGATCAGGTAAGTTTAAATTGCTCCCTATTCTTTTTAATTCTGTAGTAGCAATTAGCATGTTCCTTTTATCCCATGTCATTCTGGAATTCCATTTGGCAGCTCTTTTAAGATCAGGACTTTTTATACTTGATTTATCTATAATTGTGCTTAATCCCATATCAGGTAACAAGATTGAAATGGGAGATCCTGTAGTTTCTCTTCTCTCTTTTTCCTGTTTAGTAAAAGCTCTTTTACCGCTATGAGAAATATCTAAAATTCTTTCATTTACAACCAAACCACATTGACTACAAACAATCTCTCCCTTTTCATGAATTGGGATTGTCTTGCCTCCACATTCTGGGCATAAACTTGAATAATCTTTTATTTCTGATTTTACTTCCATATTTTTTACCTCACATTCTTCCTAAAATAATAAAATTTCTAAATTCAAATATATGTATTTCTGTAATCCAAATATTACCCCGTGTACTATCTGAAAACGATTACTTAAAAAACATTATTACTTATGACTGAAACTCAACATTATTCTTAGAATGCAAATATTTTATATTAAACTTAAATATATAAATCTTTCGGTCATGCAATTATCCTTTAGAGAAATCATGAATTGTCATATTTTAATTTTCATTTTCGTTATAAAATGAATGGCATAAAAGTAGTAAATCCCGAAATCAAACAGATCCCTAAACTAAAAAACAGATTCCCTATAGCTTTTCGGGGATTAACAAGAGGACGACTCTTATCTATTAAATACCATAGAGTCAATAGAAAATGTATCGTACCATAATAAGACCAATAGGCTATGAATAAATAAAAACTTTTCTCAATAGGAGCAATTGCTAAATTAATATTAGTAAAGCGCCTTAAATCTATTTTATTTATTTGAAAAAAGTCAACTTCAGATAAAGCAGTATTAATTAAGTTAAGTAAGATGAAAAGAAACCTGTCTGGGAGAGGATCAAGTATCCACATAAGAAAATATATAAGATAGTTAAAAAGAATTCCACACCCTAATACTATATATATACATCCTAACACTAATCTGGGTTTATCTAGTTCACTCTTCTTTATACCATCCTGTTCTGAAGATCTTGATCTTGAAGTGAAATATATTCCTCTTAACTTTAACAATGTTAATATACCAATCATTAATAGTATGAAGACAAGAATATATTTAAGAAACTTAAAAAAAATTAAAGAAAAATTGTTGAATCCCTCCAAAAAGGAGTTTATGTTACTAAAGAACTCCCTATAATTCTCTATGTTTTCAAAGTGATGTAAAAAATCCATTACTAATTTATCCTTACCTATTTATTTAAAGTCTACAGAAATTAGGATTAGATCGTGTCCTAAGAGATTTAAGTAAGTATAAACAGTCTATAAAAAAATATAAAATCATAAATACTAAGAGCTATCTAAAATTGGTTTCTACTTAAATTATCTTTTCACATTCTTCATTTATCTCCTTCATAGTTGTATTAAAATCTTGCCACCAATCTTGCCCCTGTTGAGCCACAAGCATAGGATCTATTTTTCGAGAATCTAAACATCTGGTTTCTTCTTTTTGCGCTTTAATCTTTTCTTTCCAAATTTGGCTAAATATATTCTGTAAATTAACTTTAACCTTTTTTACAAGTTCTTCATAGGTAACTGACACATCTTCCTTCTTCTGCAATCTTTGAAGTTGGTCAAACTTAACTTTTTCTTTAGCTCGATTTAAATCCCCACAATTTATTTCAACAGTGAAAGGCTGCTCTTTACCATATTTACAATATTTTTGAATATCACAAGGAGAACAATAGCTCTCAAAACTAATTGAATAATCTTCTAAGCCCGTTATTGAATAATTTAATACTCTGGTCATTCTAAATCTTCTTTATAACCTATAAATAAATGTAAATCCTTTTAGTTAATAAAGTTTAAGGCATAATCCGATAAAAATTTTTTATACTTCAAATTCATATTTAATCTATTTCATTTATTTAGCAAAAAATTTTTTAATTAGTCATAATTCGATTTAATGTCAAAAAAAAATTGTAAACTTAATTGCCAATTGCTAGAATGGGGAAGATAATTGGGAGAGAGGAACTCTCTAAATGAGGCTTCTCTCCAATGGCTTAGCCTGGTATAGCGCACGGCTGATAACCGTGAGGTCGGGGGTTCAAAGCCCCCCTTTCCCACCATTCTTGATTCTCCTTTAACAGTTAATCTTATTCATTATTTTATATTATAAATAATAGTAATTATTAAGTTTCGAGTTGAATGCCAAATATTTTTATTAAACACATTTTAATATTGACTTACCTATGAAAATAGTAATTTTATCAGGGACTCCTGGAACAGGGAAAACTTCAGTCTCAAAAAACATCTCAAAACACCTAAACGTAAAAGTAATAACGTTAAATGAATTAGTAATAAATGAAAACTTGATTATTGACTATGATAACGATAGAGAGACATCGGTGGTAGACGATGAAAATTTGATTTTATTTGTTATTGATCTTATCGAAAAAATTAGAAAAGAGAATTTTGACTTTCTTATTATAGAAGGTCACTTTTCTGATATGGTTCCTGATAAATTCATTGATTATGCTATTATTTTAAGATGTGATCCTGATATTTTGTATACTAGATTGAAAAATAGAGGTTATAAAAAAGAAAAAATTATTGAAAATCTCCAATCAGAAATATTAGGAAATTGTGTAAATTTCTTTAAGAATAAAAAAATAAAATCCCCTTTGTTGGAAATTGATTCTACAAATTTGGATATAGAAGTAGTTACTAAAATTATAATAGATATAATCGTTGAAGAAAAAAACATTGAAAATTATGTAATTGGAAAGGTTGATTGGTTAGAGAAACTTTTTCAACAGAATCGGATTGATCAATATTTTGAATAAGCAATTCCAAATAATAATTGGTATGTAATGAAATTTGAAATTTTTGATGTAGATGCATTAGCTAGAATCGGCAAAATTAAGGTTAATAATAAAGAAATGATAACCCCTAATATATTTCCCGTTATCCATCCCTATAACAATATTATTGCCCCACCAGAGTTAAAGAAACTTGGTGCAGAATGTCTTTTCACTAATGCTTACATAATTTATCAAAATCGGGAATTTAGGGAAATCGTCCAGAAAAAAGGGATACACACCTTTCTTAATTATGATGGTATAATTGCAACAGATAGTGGCGCCTTTCAACAATATATGTATAATAATAATAATCTCAATCTCAATGCTAAACTCATAGAAAAATTTCAAGAAGAGATCGGTTCTGATTTTCCTGTTATTTTAGATATCCCTGTTCAAATAGATGATGATTATAAAACCGCCAAGGAAAAAGTATTCATGACTATACAAAGAGCAAAAGATAATATCGATAGAAGAACAAGGTCACAATCTCATTGGTTTGGTCCAATACATGGAGGAAGATATGAAGATCTGCTTAAAGAATGTACCATTGAAATGATTAAACTAGATTTTGATGTGTATGCAATTGGTGGATTAGTAAAAGCATTTTTAGATTACAGGTTTGATTTTACACTAAACAATCTATTAATAGTAAAAAAACATATAACTCCAAATAAGCCAATACATATGTTTGGATTAGGATTACCTCAATTCTTTTCTTTAGCGGTGGCTTGTGGTTGTGATATAATGGATTCTGCTGCTTATATTTTATTTGCCAAAGAAAATCGCTATTTCACTTTATCTACTGGTACTAAAAATCTCGATGAATTATTAGAATTCCCTTGTCATTGTCCGATCTGTACAAACTATACACCAAGCGAGATTAAAAAGTTAGATGAAGAGAGCAGGATTGGATTATTAGCGAAACACAACTTATATCTATCTTTCTCAGAATTAAGAACAATAAGGCAAGCAATAAGAGAAGGAAATCTTTGGGAATTAGTAGAACAAAGAATGCGGATCCATCCTAATTTAGTAAAAGCTGTAAGAAATATTACTCCCTATCAAAAATTTTTTGAAATCTATGAGAAAATATATAAAACCCATGGCCGTTTATATGCAAATCCAGAGAGTATTAATAGACCTCTCATTTTTAGGTATGAGCAAAGAATAAAAAATAATTATAGAGCCCCAAAAAATGCCAAATACCTCCTTATTTTACCCGAGTTAGATGTTAAAGGTAAAAATTCACCCAATTTTAGGCAATGGCTAAATCAAATAAATAATTATCAAATAAATATTAGAATGGAGATCCATATTGTTTTAAATTCAACTTTTTATGGGATAATACCATATGAATTAATTGATACGTTTCCAATGGGACAATCCGAATCAATTAGTTCTTATAATGAAAATGATTTAATCTATAATAAATCCTTAAAAAGATCAACGCTTTTCTTAAATTTATTCTCAAAAAATTATGAAAAGTGCGGAATTCTAATTCCTGAGCAATTTTTAAACCAATTTGGCGAAATTGAACCCTTTCCAAAAAATAATCCTATTTATCAATTAGAAAAGGTATTACAAAAATTTACCAAATTAAATTACTCTGTATTTAAAGACCTTGATTCCATTTTAGAATTTTTCATCAATAATGATAAATAATGACAATATTAGAGAAAATTGACGCTTTTGGTCATGAGAATATTCAATGTTCTCATAGTTCCACCATCGAAATCACTAAGGATACTTTCCTTACTAGAAAAGGAACATGTATCCTAGGAATCAATGCAACTAAAGCATGTTTTGATTTGAGTCCTAATGTTAAAGAAAAAATACAAAATGGTAATAGATTTAATATTATTATAAAAGTTGATAATCTAATAGAGACTTTCTACGGGAATGGTCATAAAGATTTAACATTATATAGTAAAAAAGACATGGTATTCAGGAAAAGTGACTTTACATGTGATAGAACGGTTTTAATAAATTGTTCTAAAGCATCATATGATTTAAATAGGGACCTAATTGAAAAAATAAATACTTCAGATAAAAAATTCTCTATAATATTTTGTGAACTCGATTCAAATGAAAGAGACTGCTAATGATAAAACAACCTTTTTGAGGATAAAAAAGGAAAATGCAGAGGATTTGTTGAGATTAATCCATAAGGAATTTAAAAAAATATTAGTAATTGATCGGAAAAAGAAAATTCTTTATGAAGGAGAGTATGTGCTCTTTCCATTAGTAGACTCCCGAGAGATTATTAAAAAAGTCTCTGAGAACATTTCAAAAAGTTTAACATTTGACTTCTGTTTTAGAAATGGTATTATTAATCCTAAAAATAAATTTAAATCTATTAATGATGTGCTAATTAATAAAATTTCCCCTAAAATGCTAAAATTTATACCAAAATCCTATGATATAATAGGAAATATTGCGATATTAGAATTTGATCTTATTGATCGATCAAATATAGAAGAAATAAGTCATTTTAAAAAAGCTGTAGCTGAGGCAGTCATATCCATAAACAAAGCAGTCAAAACCGTTTATGAGAAAAAAAGTGAGATAAAAGATATATATAGATTAAGAGAGTTAAATCTTATCTCAGGTATAGATATTCATGAAACTATTTATAAAGAAAACAATTGTACTTTTAAACTGAATGTAAAAAATGTTTATTTTACACCGAGATTGGTTTATGAACGTAAGAGAATTACATCCTCAGATATCAAGATTAATGAAAATATTTTCGATTTATTTGCAGGAGTAGGTACGTTTTCTATTCAGTTAGCAAAAATACATAATGTAAAGGTTTTTTCATTCGATATAAATCCTCATGCTTATAATTATCTTAAGGAGAATATAAAGCTAAATAAATTAGAAGGTTTAGTATATCCCTATAATCTTGATATAAGAGATCTAATTAATCCAACAAACAAGATAGGAAATTCTTTAAAAACTAGTGCAGATAGAATTATAATGAATTTACCAGAATCATCAATTAATTATATCGATGTTGCCTGCTACTTGATGAAAACTCAAGGAGGATTTATCCATATTTATCAATTTTGCGAAAAACCTAATCCTATTAAGAAAGCGATTAATAATATAAAGAAATCGTTAAGCCGCTATGGCTGGTCTATTGATAATATAATCAAATCAAAAGTAGTTAAAGCATATTCTCCCAAATCTGACTTAATTGTAGTAGATTTAAAAATTAAACCTATATACAACAAAATAATTTCTTAAGATTTAAAATAATAAGTACAATTAAAACCTAATTTTAAATTTAGAACGATAAAGGTAAAATTTTAATTTTTTAAAATTTAATATAATTCAAACGCAAATTATATCACTTAAAAAAATTTAAAGGGTTTTTTTCTAAAGGACTCGTAGCCTAGCTCGGAAGTTTCTATTTATTTAGGAACTGGATATATAGGGCGTCGGACTTCTAATCCGAAAGTCGCAGGTTCGAAATATAGAATTAGAATCTAAATCTTACGAATCTCCTGCCGGGTCCGCTTATTATTTTCTAAAAATGAAATAATAAAAATGCTATATAATCGTAATTATATCTAATTTTGTCGTTATAAATATCTAAATAGAATAATGTAAATTAATAAATCATTAATATGAAGTATTTTTTAAAGACTAATCATTATTAATTTTTAAGAGCGACTTTAATTGAGAATTTTTAAGTTTATTTGGTTTTACAATCGAGTGTATTTATCTTGTTGAAAAAACGGGTTTTTATTCATCAAAACATCCCTTATGCTTTTAATTGGAATATTGATCATCACAAGGACAAAATCTCTTCTTTAAATCCCTATAGACAAGATTTTATTAAATTGGGTAGTTATTTTAAAAGAATTTCTCGAGGTTCTATTCCCAATATATTATTCAATTCAAGAGAATTCCCACGCATATCTCAATTTAAAATAAGAGGCCTTAAACCTGCATTCATTACAAGTTTTAGTAAAAAACTATTACGTGAAGAAATAATTCAATTTCTTGATTCGACCTCTAAATTACCAAAACATGCACAAAATGTTTTCAAAAACTTTAGAATGAATCAAATAGGAAAACAACCAAATCATGATCCCGTATTAAAGAATATCTTAATTAAAGACAAAGATTCCATAGCAATTGAAGTCCCAATTTGGAAAAAAAATTATGATAATACATACATCACGGGACATATTGATTTAATTCAAATTGAAAATAACAAAGTTAAAATAATTGATTATAAGCCCGAGGGTAAATTTTTGTTGTCTTTACCTCAAGTAGCGATGTATGGGCTTTTAATGAAAACAATCTTTAATTTACAAGAGTTGAAATGTATTTCTTTTAATAAAAATGAAGCATGGGAGTTTGATCCCGAAATTTTGCTAACTAATGTGAAAGATTATCTAGTTTCACATAAAATAAAGGATAGAGTTTGGGAAAAGTTTATATAGAAATATCTGAGTTTTTCAAAGTTCCTTTTTTTGTGGCTTTTCTGGTTTAGATTCCTCTTTCTCAATAAAATATTTCCGTACTAAAAAATAGCAAAAAATCATGGCAATTGCTTCTATTAAAATCCCAACAAAAGCTATAATTGAACCATTAAAATCTAAAAATCTGAGTAATATGGCAATTCCTAAACCCGAGGTCGCCAAAATAACTATTAAACACCCTTTAAAAACCTGTGGAAGCGAATCTTTTAAATATGCTAATTCTTTTTTAATCCAAGACATATTCCTATTAGATTTTATTGATTTTTATTTTTTAAAATAGTAAATAAGTTAAAATTAAATAATTTTAATAATTTTGCTATTTTCTTAGATTAAGTTTAGTTAGCTCTCTGTTTTTTTTTAAACTTATAATATAACGCCTTATCTAATAAGCTTCCAATTTTTAAAGCAATCCTTTTGGCAATTTCAAATCTTTCTCCATCAAGCATATTCTGAATTTCATCAAAATTAGGTTTATGCTTTAATCTTTCTTCTAATACTTGCTCAATTATGTTTGTAATATCTAAAACTACTGCATCTTGTTCTGGTAAAACCATTTCAGGAATAAATTCTTTTATCTTTTCTATGGAAAAAATAAAGTATTCAATAAATAAATCGGTTTTATTACCTTTTAATTCACAATGAAGTTTTATATTATCTGTAGCTATTTTATTATCTTTATCTTGCCAATATAATTGGTTAGGGTTAATACCTGAGCTATTTATTCTCATAAGCGACGATGTTATACGTCGTTCTATCCAATTAAGTGTACTTTCTTCTTGTTTTTCTCGTATTATCTGTTTCTTTTCTTCTTTTCCTTTTTTTTCTAACTTTAATACCTTTTCTACTTTAAGTATCCTTGCTTTTTCAAATTTTTCAAATCTCTTTATTAGATCATATGCCATACAATAAGATACTGGAGAAATTAAATCCGGTTTTAATTTTAAGGGAGCAATTTCTTCATATACTGAGCTAACACCCTCTCTCAGATCAATTATTTTCTCCTTCAATGGTTCATCTGTCATTCTTGATAATATAAACCCATTTACAAGAAAGACCTGATTATTTGCATCAAAAACAATTACTAATTCTTTCTGTCTCTTAATTATTCTTTGTATAATTAATTCTTCTAATTTTATTTTTACCCACTCCTCAGTTTCCAATATTCCCTCCATTTTTTTTAGGGCTAACAAAAATAGAGTTTTGTCATTTGATATTTTATCATATGATTCTATGATACGCCCTAACTGTCTAAATATTTTAGACAAAAGATAGAAAAAAGTATCTTTAACTAAATTATTAATAATATCCTCAAAATCAATGATTAAAATAATCTGCGAATAATTATTTAATTTTAACTCTTGAAAAAATACTTTATCAATAATTTGTTTTTTTCGCACGAATTCTCTTAAATCATTAATGGAAAAACCTAAACGATCTTCTAAGGCTTTCCATAATTCTTGAAGCTCAATGTTATCTCGATAAAGTAGCTTTAATAAGTTAAATTCAGAAATATTTTCAATATTTTTCGTAGTCTTCTCAAGAAGAGGAAAATTCAAAGTTAATAGTGCCTTTTTTGCTAGGTTTATCATATTTTTCTTCTCGTCATTCAAATTAAGCAGATCTTGCTTAGTAATATTGTATCTTATCATATTCTTATTTACATTATCTGCTAGATTATTATCGGTTCTAATCAGATGCAATATATCGTAGATTCCTTTCTTATTGAGATAATAAATTAGATCATTAAATTCCGATTCATTTATACTTTGTAAAAAATATATTAAATCATTAGGGTTTGTTTTTAGCTGCTCAATTAACTCTAATTTTAAACTGGAGAGAATATATCCCTCAAATTGATCATAATTGGTGTTTTTTGTTAGTGCTACTTCTATAGATTTAACCAGCTTCTTCTTTACCTCGTTCCCTTTAAGGTATGATTTTAGTCCGGGAATAGAAATAGGAAAACGATCAAACTCGTAATCTATAATCTTCCTTTTTAGCATACGAACAGAAATGGTCTGTGTTTGTAACTCCTTATAAGATCTAAATTCGAAATTCTCCTGTACATTTTTTATTAATCTATTAAGCGTCGATAATTCTATAAATTTATCTTCTTTTTCCTCTTGCTCTAATTTTTTTTCTAACTCAACCGATAGTTCTTTAAAAGCAGAACTTTCCTCCATTATATCTCTTTTTAAATCATTTGAATATCCAATCAAATCTCCTATAAAATCATAAAAATAAAATGGAGGATATTTAGAAACTATTTCTAACAACTCATATTCAATTTGCCTCTCAATATCATGAATCCTTTTGCTTTTTTCAGTTTCTTGGACAATAGTAATTCTCTCATCAATTAAGAATTCAAGGATTAAATTTTCCAAATCTATAATTTTATATAGTAAATCAATTTCTAATTGAAACGAATTTTTTAATAAGGTTCTTACTTCATCCATTAATATTGTCTTCTCTTTAAGTTCTAAGGTTCTTGTTGAATCATAGGAGAATTGATTATTATCAACAAATTCGTGAACTTTAACTCCCATATAATGATACAAATGGATCGCTGCTGTAGCATTTAATAAAGTGGCGAAATTTGGGCTCTCGTTTATTAATTCAAAGATTTTTTTCTTATCAGCCCCTCTTTTAAAGTGAGAAATAATTAAATCGACTGTTTGAAAATACCTTAAAGTGCTTTCTATAGCGGTACTCCTTCTTTTTATTCCACTTATCATAGTTCTTTTAACCACTCCCTATAAACTTCTTTAAAATTATCAGTAATATCTATTTTTGATTTATTGTGCCAATATTTAAATTGGAAGATGTGAAATAGCTCTCCCTTAAATAAATCCTTTTCTTGGTTTGTCAACACATGTTTAAGTATTACGGAAAGAGGCCTTGGAATCAATTTAGAAAAATATTTTAACTCAAATTCCCTTATAAAATTAGTAAAATTTTCTTCTTTGTCTATAGTGAAAAATTCATGAAGATCTCTCTTTTCATGCTCAATATTTAATAAACTCAATTCTGTTTGAATTTTATCTTTAATATATCTAGGAAATTCTGTTTTTATATCAATGCATAATTTAAATTGTTTGTAAAATTCCATTAAATGTTCTTTTCCTGCAGGATTACTAACGTTTTCGATAAATTTCTCTAAAAACTTGAAAAAGCTTTCGATTTGTTGCTCATTTGATTCTCTTTCTTCAAAATAATCTATAAAATCGGAAAAAGTCTCTTTTAAAGACCATTCTCTTTTTTCTTCTAGTTTAAAAAATTTTTTTGCATAATCTTTTATCCATTCTAGTATATACGGTTTCCAAGTAAAGTTAATTCCTCCGATTCGCTTTTCTAAAAAACGATGAAAACGATTGGCAAAAGTTACTGGATCAGCAATTTCACTATCTGGTTCCTCTTTTAAAAACCTATTTATAGTACTATACCTCAAGATATAGCTTAATAGATAATCTATTTCATTAGAAAATCTTCTGAATGCTTCAATATGGTTAGCAATTAGTTTAGGATCTTTTTCCATCTGTACTTCGGCAAATGAAATTAAATCACTTATGGTTATATTAAGTTCTTCAAAAAAATTATTCAGATTTGTTTCTATTAATTTTTTAAACTCTTTAATTATTGCATCCTCATGGTAAGTAGTGTTCTTAGATAATACAAATGGATTTATTTCAATTTGAGTGTTTATTAATTCTTCAAATTTAGTTATTAGTGTGTTCCCAATAGTTTTAGCGGGTTCTCTTTCTTTGTTAATTTTCTCTTTTAAGGAAAGAACAAAACCAAATGTTAACGTTTTTAATCTTCTACGGTAAAGATATCTTGGTAGAGAATTTTTAATTAGTGTAATATTATTTTTAATTCTCTCTGAGAAATAATTTAGAGAAGAACTTAATTCTATTACTCTTAAATTTTCATCATAGCTAATAGACTGTTTTATGGAATTATTGGCCAATATGCTTAATTCTTTAATTTTCTCATTTTCCCTTCCTGCTTTTTCTAGAATAAAATGAGTGTATTTATCTAATATTTCATCTAAAGTTCCCATAACACCCGAGGAGATAAAATCTTTCGAATATGATAGGAATTTACTTACTAAAATTTCCAATTCATCTAAAATTTTCCAACAATAGGATATTAAATTCTCTGAAGTAGCTACTTCATTAATCTTCTTTATATTTTCTTTTATTTCATTAACCAAAAATGAATTTATTCTTTCTTGCGATTCATCTATAGTTCCCGTATTTGCCAGGTTAATAAGATTCATTCCAAGTTTAAGAGTTTTATCAACTATAAAATTAGTACTAGGTTCAGAAATAAGGAATTTTAGATGTTCATGCTCTATTTTTCCTTCAAAAGGAGTTTTGATTTTTTGAAAGCTAGGATTTAAAAAGGTTATTTCATAAGGTCTCTTATTCCATTTTATTTCTACATCTGTTTTTATCGATCCATAGGAGTTTAACATTTCTTTTTCAGTGGGAAGTGAAACACTTAAACCAATTAACTTTTTATTCCACTTATCTTCAACCAATTCCCCATAAAGTTTTTTGTTAAATCGCTCAGCAAATTTTTTTAATAGTGATGTTTTTTTTTCATTATCTAACTCGGGATGATTAGCAAATTCTTCAACTTCAAAAAACAAACCACTGATAGAATTAATACTTTCTCTAGACTTATGAATATCCATGTACCCCGTATCTGGTTTTAATGCAAGGAGTAAACTTTCGCAATCTTTAAATTTTCCAGGGATTAGGATCATTGACTTTGGATAAATATTTCTCCTCGCCTCTCTTTCATCAAAATTGAATAATTCAAATTCAATGCTAAAAACTTCTGCTCCCGCATAGTCCCTTAAAATTGCGTTATACATTCTTAGATACTTAATAACTTCTTGAGATAATTCGTTCACTCTTTCACGAGTTAACCTTCCTGGCCCAATCACATCTCCTACTATAATATCATTAGGGCTAGAATATCCAAATATCAATGAATATTGATAATTTATTGATTCTCTCGTCGTTATCATATTTAAACTCGTTTAATATTAGTAAGTTTTATATTCGATTCAAATATCGGAAAACCTTGATGTATTAAAAAATTTTAAAATTTAGATTTTATACCGTTTTAAAATTTAAATAACTTATATAAGATAGAATATTAAAATTTAATTTGCTTTTATTAAAGAATTATATTTTTTTTATGATACATGTCGAATATTTTTTAAGGGATTCAAATTAAGGAAAAAATTAGATTGAGTCCAGTTAGAAAAATTTTTATAAATCTCCTGAACAATCTTTTTTTATATCCTCAAATAAAATTATTAATAAGAAATTTCATAATTATACTATCAAGGTTTATTCCTCTATTTTTTAGAATCTAGGGAAATTAACCAGAATCAAGAATTGGTAAAAAATAATAACAGAAAAGGTGATTATTTTACAGTTTGGATCCGATTTAGGAATTACTAACCAGGATATAGAAAAAATTAGCCCCCAAATCACATTTATAACATCAAACGCAGATATTGAGGCAATAGCATTGGTATCACAAGAGGGATATCAGATTGCATTTTCAGCCCTTCCGCAATATCACGTAGACGGTGACCAATTTTGTGGTCTTGCCAGCGCATTATTAATGACAGGCAGCTCAACAATACAAACTTTATTTCAGGAAGAATTAAGTGAAATTATAGTTAGAGCAGAGAATGGATATATCATAATCAGTAATGCTGGACGCTTAGTCATAGTTTGCGCAGGAACTATGATAGATACTTTAATGAAGACCGTTAAAGTAATGCGTATTGCAGCAAAAAATTTATCAAAAATTTTCGAAGGTAGATAAAGTTAATTTGAAAATATTTTGCATTAAGTTTATAAGTTTAAATATATAAATTAAAGTTATTAATTAAAGTTATGATTTAACATTATGGCTACTGAATGGAATAATACTTGGCGTTGGCAGTGGCTATGGCGCTTTTAAGAGCGCTAATCTCATTGGTTTAAATCATATTTTATTCCTCTGGTTTTATCTTCTCAAAGATTTTTAATCCTTTCTTTTTTTTTGAAATTACCAGATGGGCATTAGTTATATTGAATTCCAATATAGAAATGATACACCTATAAATAATATATTAAAAATTTAAAGGTAATAAAAATGGTCAATAATTTAAATACAAGAATTTTACTACAGCCAAATGAAATTCCAAAAGATTGGGTAAATATAGTTCCTGATTTACCCACGCAAATGACCCCTTTAATTAATCCCATGGATGGTAAACCAGCTCCTCCCGAATTAGCTTTTGCAATCTTTCCGAAAGAATGTGTAATGCAGGAGGTTTCTCAAGAGCCGATTATTCCAATCCCTAATGATTTAAGAGAGATTTATGCTAGAACGTACAGACCCTCTCCCCTGCAAAGAGCATTGAGATTAGAAAAAGAATTAGATCTTGAAGGAGAAAACATTAAAATTTTTTATAAAAATGAATCTCTTTCTCCTACCGGTTCTCATAAACCAAATACGGCTATAGCTCAAGCCTATTATGCTAAAAAAGACGGACTAGAGGAGTTGGTAACTGAAACAGGGGCAGGACAATGGGGCTCGGGTCTGGCATTTGGTTGTAATATGTTTAATATTAAATGCGTAGTATATATGGTGAGAGCTAGTTTCTTACAGAAACCCGGAAGAAAGATTTTAATGAGAGCATACGATGCAGAAGTCCATGCGAGTCCTTCTAAGCACACTGAAGCAGGAAAATTTTATTATGATAAAAATCCCGATCACCCTGGAAGTTTAGGTATTGCAATCTCTGAAGCGGTTGAACACAGTTTGAGAAGTGAAAAAGCTCGTTATTCTTTGGGAAGTGTTGTTAATTTTGTATTATTGCATCAAACTATAGTCGGCCAAGAAACCAAAGTTCAATTAGCAAAGGTTGGAATAAGTGAACCTGATATTCTCATTGGATGTATGGGAGGCGGTTCTAATTTTGCAGGGCTAATAATCCCCTTCGCAAGAGATAAGATCCATGGTAAATTTCCTAATCTCGAAATTATCGGTGTTGAACCTCGTGCATGCCCAAGTGTATGTAAAGGAGAATATAGATGGGATTATGGGGATTCCGCAAAAAAAGCACCAATTTTAAAAATGCATACATTAGGTCATAATTTCATACCCAGCCCTATTCATGCAGGAGGCTTAAGATATCACGGAATGGCACCAATCATCTCTAATTTGTACAATAACAAAATTATGAAAGCAAGCATGCATCATCAAACAGAGGTTATTAAGGCAGGATTATTATTTGCGAAAACAGAGGGTATAATACCTGCACCAGAAACAGCTCATGCAGTGAAAGAAGTAATCGATCAAGCATTAAAAGCAAAAGAAGAAAATGAGAAGAAAGTTATAGTTTTCAATTTTAGTGGTCATGGCTATTTTGATTTACTAGCTTATAAAGAATATATGGCAGGGAATTTAGAAGATTTTGAACTACCCTCTGTAGAAATTGAAAAAGCTTTAAGTTCTACTGACATGCCCATAATTGACGAAACTCAATTTTAATTTTTTTTTTTTTTATTTATTCAATGAAAATCTTAAAATTAAAATGAAAATTTTCAATATTATAAGTTTATGGGATTGTTAATTATTGAATATCTTATCTTATATTATCGTAGGGATCTTTTATGTGTATGGCTTAATTTCCCTATATATTACATTTTTAGCTAAAAAGAAAGGGGAAAAAGGAGCATATTATAATAACTTAATAAATTCTTTTATTTTCCTTATTTCGATTACTATCAATATATTGATTGTGAATTTATTTCATCTTTCTAATGTTGCTTTTATTGTGTTTCCCTTTGATATCTTTTTGATAATTTTTATTATTCTTTTTATTCCTCTGTTTTATTTGATGATTTATCGTGAAATAAGAAAAATGAAGATGAAGAAGGTGCTTCGGAAAGATTTTTCTCCTCTTCCAAAAGAACTTCCTTTTAAATATGAAATCTACAGAAAATTAACCCATTTAATTGTTTTACAAATAATCTTTTTTTATTTTACACTTGGTTTCTATGTTCAGAACATCTTTGTTTATATTTTAGAAGAATTACCTGACTTTTTTTCTGAATTATTTTTCTCGATCTATAATATTGAAGCTAATAAAATGATTTTTACCCAATATTTAGTAGTCTTTTTAGTAGGTATATCCTTAATTGGTCTATTTACAGCAGATTTCATTCGAATTCTAAAACCAAAAATTTATCCTTTAAAACCGGTTAATAGGATATTGCGAGAAAAAGAATTACACATGAGATTAGGCCCCCATATTTCCACGGGGATTGGATGCTTTTCCATTATAATTTTATTTGGGTTATTTCAACCAATAGGACCTTTAATAATTTGTGTTTCTATGACTATGGCAATATTTGGAGATATGACTTCAAATTTATTTGGGAGAACATTTGGTCGAAAAAAAATTCGCAATACATCTAAAACCTATGAGGGCTTATTTACAGGTATGGCCGTTGCTTTCATTTCAGGAGTAATTCTATTGATTCTCTTAAGAGAGTTTATTTTTACAAATATCATCGCTCTCTTTTTATTACCCATTATAGGATCTTTAATAATAGGAATTTTGGATTATTTGGATTTAGAAGTTGATGATAACCTTACTTATATTTTCACTTTGTCAACAGTGCTATTCTTTATTTCAATTTTTATTTTATGAATTATTTTTATAATGATTAAATCAGCATAAATTTTTTCAATTAAAATAATTTAATTAAAAGAAGATGTTAGAAGAAAAATTAAAAATTGATAAAATAAAAAAAGGGACAGTTATAGATCATATAGATTCTGGTTATGCATTAACTATACTAAATCTTACAGGTCTTGATGAATCTCCTAATTTGATGACAATTGGCGTTAATGTAACTTCAAAAAAGTTCCTGAAGAAAGATATTATTAAAATTGAGGGGGTGTTTCTTAATCAAATTCAAATGCAGCAAATTTCTATACTATCACCAAATGCAACTATTTCATTAATAGAAGATTATAAGGTAATGGAAAAAAAAAAAGTAAAACTCCCCAACGTCATAGAGAGATTAATATTATGTCAAAATAAAACATGTATCTCTAATTCTGAAAAAGAGCCAATTTCAAGTGAATTCCTCGTTCTGGAAGAGAAACCATTAAAAATTCAATGCGTATATTGTAACCGCATTTACAAATTAGATGAAATTGTATTTAGTTCAAAAGATAAAATTGAGCGAAAAGTTAAACAATCAATTCAATTGTAATTTTTTTATAGAAACGCAAGAAAAGTATGAGTTAAAACGCCTACAATCATAAATAATAAAAAGTAAACCCCGATACCTGGTTTAATAATATTTTTCCAATTCCATTCTTCTTTATCATATTTATAGCGATATATAACAAAACTAACAAAGAAGGGTGTTAAAAACCAAAAACAAATCATCCAAATCAATAACCACCACCCTACTAAACCTACCAATCTTCCTATAAATGCGCTAAAAACACCAGTAATGGCCCGAACCCAATAAATTTTAGTTTCTTTTTCTAAACGTATATCTATCTCTTTTGTTGCTTTTTTATCCAAAGAAGCATCTTGTTTCTGAAATTGTTTTTTTTTCTCCTTGATAAGTTTTTGTCGTTCTCGCTTTATATTTATTCTTTTTCGGCGTTTATCTTTTTTTCCCATAATTATAATTATAAATATTATTTATTATAAAAATCATTATATACTATGATTTAGAAAGGTATGATATAAATGAAAAGGTCTGTAAATTTCTCAAATTTTGACGTATTTATAGTTACCAAAGAATTAGAAAAAATACTTTCAAATGGTACAATAGTTAATATTTATGAAATTGAAGATTTGTTGCTATTAAAAATAAACACTAAAACTGGTGAAAAAAAAAATTTAATCATTAAAAATGACTCACGCATTAATTTAACTGATTATAATTATCCTATCCCAAAATACCCTAGTCAATATATAACATCTTTAAGAAAATTTTTAAAAAATAGAAAGATCTTAACGATTTCTCAACACAATTTTGATAGAATTATCATTATAGAATTATTTAATTATGATGAGCCCTCTTGGAAATTCATTATTGAACTATTTAATAAAGGTAATTATTTAATTTTAGATGAAAAAAATTTAATTAAAGTTGCTAAAAAATATAGTAAATATAAAGATAGGAATGTTTTAGCAAACAGAGAATATAGTTTTCCTGAAATGAGAGGTGTTAATTTTTTAACTATTAATCAGAACCAATTTCGAGAACTTGTTAAAAATTCTGAAGAGGAAATTGTAAGGATCTTAGCAAGAAAAATTAGTATCTCCGGATTATATAGTGAAGAAATGTGCCTTAGAGCAAATCTCGATAAAAAAAAAAATGGAACGGATTTAACTGATGAAGAAATAAAGATATTATTTAAAGTATTAAAGGATCTAAGAAATCAATTACTCTTTGGTGAAATAAATCCTCAAATTATACTAGACGCAGATGGAACAGAGTTATATGTCATTCCATTTAGCCTTAATTCTTTTCAAAGCTATAAGAGTATATCATATCAATCATTTAATGAAGCTGTTGATACATTTTTTTCCAAAATTGACTCTAATGCAATTATTCCCCACTCTGATATAAAAATTAAAAGTAAGATAAACTCTCAACAAAAAATTTTAAAGAACCAAAAAGAATATTTAGAAGTACTCAAAATTAAAAAAAAGAAATATTATGGATATGGTGATTTTATATATGCCCATTTTAACTCCCTTCAAAAACTTTTTGATGTAGTATTAGATGCGAAAATTAAAGGCTATAATTGGGAAGAAATCAATGACAAATTATTGGAAGCTAAAAACTTGAATATAGAGGACTTAAAGTTCTTTGTAAAGCTTATTCCTGCCACACAACAAATAGTTTTAACCATTTCTGATGATGAAGTTTATTTAGATCTAAATAAAAGTGTAGGTGAGAATGCTAATTATCTTTATTCTAAAGGTAAAAAAGCAGAGAAAAAGATTAAAGGAACAATACCTGCTATTGAGAAGTCAAAAGCAACTTTAAAAGATTTGTTAGAACAAAAGGAAACTATAGAAGAGAAAGTTGATTTTTTATTAAAATTGCCAAAAAAGAAATGGTTTGAGAAATTTAGATGGTTTAGATCTTCAGATAATTTTTTAATCATCGGTGGAAGGGATGCATCATCCAATGAACTCATTTTTAAAAAATATCTTGATCAAAATGACCTTGTTTTTCACACTAATTTTCCAGGTTCTCCTTTAGTAGTATTAAAAAATACTGAGAATAAAATTGTACCCGAAACCACAATGATAGAAGCAGCAGAATTTGTGGCAAGCTATTCTCGTGCTTGGAAAGAAGCTTGGAATGTGGTTGACGTCTTCTATGTTCTTGCTAATCAAGTCTCGAAAACTCCTCCTTCAGGTGAGTTTTTACCTAAGGGCTCTTTTATGATCCTAGGAAAAAAGAATTTTATTAAAAATGTTATCACTAGATTAGCAATTGGAATAAAATTTATTGAATTAGATGATGAATCTAATAAAAAATCTGTAGTTTTATATCCTCAAATTATATATGGTCCATTAAATGCTATTAAAACTCAAATTGAAAAATATCTTATACTTAAGCCTTCAAAAAGTGGGCTCTCAAAGGGTAAGCTTGCAAAAGAAATAAAATCCTATTATCTTCAAAACTTAGAAAGAGAATTCAAGAAATGGGTAAGATTATTGCCCGAGGATGATCTAATTCTAATCTTTCCTACTGGAAATAGTGTAATTAAGGTTTAACCAATTCTTTATAATATTAATATGGATATAATTCTCAAATAATATTCCATCTATATCCATTTTTACTAATTTTTTAATTATTTCTATGGGTTTAACATAATCAATGAAATCCCAGGTTAATGCTAAAATTTCATTTTTATGGCAAATATCAATAAATCGCGGTGTTATTAAATGTGAATTCAAATTTATCATATCTGGGATGAAAGAGAGTTTTTTATATTTCCCTAAATTTAAAAATTCTTTAATACTTAGATCTTGGCCTTTAGATATATTATAACAAATTTTACTTTGAGGAATTCTGCTCTTAATAAAAGTTAATTCTTTTAGAATTCTTCCACTGAAGACACAATCTTCAATAATTTTCTTTTCATTTATTAATCCAATTAAATCTTCTCTTATTCCAACTTCTTTTAAATCAATTATGAATTTAGTTTTGCCTTTGAACTTTTCCAATACCTCAGATAAAAGAGGAACATAATTTCCACTTAATACTGTTTTGAACGTTTTAATCTCTGTATAAGTAAAGTTTTTCAATAAACCTTTACCATTCGTGGTTCTATCTATTGAGGGATCGTGAATAACAATTAACTTATTATCTTTTGACTTTCTAATATCAAATTCAATATAATTAGCTCCTGATTTTATCGCAATTTCAAAAGCTTCTATCGTATTCTCGTCAAAATCAACTCTAGTTCCTCTATGCCCTATAAATAGCAAAATCAAAATCACTCAAAAAAATAAATCTATAACATTTTTTAATCTCAGCTTTCTTGGACTAGATATAGGTATATCGATAAAATAATCAGACCGATAAAAGCAAATGCAAATACTACTGAATTTCTAAATGATTGAATTAATGAAATTATAAAAATAAAGAGAACTTCTTTTAGTTTAAGTGGCTTTCCAGTTAATTCTTTATAATTTCCAATACTCACTAGTATGAAAAAGAAGAAAAGTAGTATGATGAATACTTTAATCACTATATCAATAATACTCCAGAAACCACCCTGAATCATTAAGAAAGTAATAATTTCTGCATTAAACAGGACGGAGATTACTAAAAAAACACATCCTAATAAAGCTGAAAAAATCACAGTTTTAAATGCAAAATCTTCATCATATTGTTGCGATTTAGCAGTAGTACCCTTCTTTATATTGTTCTTCTTTACTTTTGACATATTAGCTCCTTATCCTTTTAATTTTTTCTTTTAACTGAGTAATTTTATATATATAAATGCCTATAAATGCACCAACAGCACTAAAGACGGTAATTGTTAAAACTAAGTACAGAATCTCAAGAAAATCATTGTCTCTTTCGACGGGAGGATAATCTGGGAAAATAGTTATTATGTTTTCATGTGTAAATTCTTCTGGATATGACTTATTTTTTGCAAAGATTATTTTAAATGAGTGTAATACTCGATAATCTAAATAAACGTCATGATCTTCATGGCTATCTAAATTTAAAGAAAATTCATATACCACATTATTATCATCTAATTTTGCAGCTCCTTTACCATTCACTTGAGTATCATTATAAAAAATCGAATTATTAATGTAATAATCTAAATACTGGTATTGATCTAAACTGATATTTGAAAAATGAATAATCCTGGCATCCTCAAAATCTTCAGAAATTTCAGAAGCATTTGGAGAAATCAATAGCCCCAAGAATTGATTTACATTCAATTCTGAAGATTCTAATTCAAATTGAATTGAAATGTAAAGAGAAGTATCATTTTGCATGATCCACAAATCAATAGGAAGCCCTCCTTGCGGGTTTGATAAATTTTGATATAAATTTATGTTTTCCTTTATTGCTTCATCCCATTCTCCAGAAGATCTATCAATAATCCCATCAATTATTGGAGCATTTCCATATTCAGGTGTAATCTCTCTCTCTGCTCCATGTGCATTAAATAAGAACAACATTGAACTTAGAGAAAGTAAAATTATAAGGATATAGATTAATAATTTATAAGTTAATTTATTCAAGATTCTAAAGCCACTTATTTATAAATTGTTCACTTTTGCGTTTCATTAAATTATAAAAAAGATAATTAAAATTGAATTTAATATTTTTTCTTTAATATGGTAATTTATTTAGATTTCAAATCAAAATAAAAATTTTCTGAAATTAAAAAATATTTGTAAAAAATGCTCTCAAATTCAGTAATTTAGGATAAATAATTAGGAAGCAGAATTTTGCAAGTAAATTTATTCAGATATGCAATAATATAGTTAATTAAACGTTTAATATCACGTTTTGCTTCGGTAGCATTCATAATATTATAATCTACAAAAGATTTAGGCCCTATTGCAACTAATATCCCTGATAAATCTGTTTCCCTTTTAATGAAAAACCAGAAAGGTTTATCCTTTTCATTATCAATTACACTTAATAAAATCCAAGGATTAAAAGTCCAATCATCACCTTCAGGCCCCGTTACTTGTTCTATAGCCCTCCCGGTAGTATATTTTCTAGTCATTTTCACGGCTTTTATCAGACTTGAAAAATAGCTTCGCTTCATTTTTAAGTATCCATTAAAAAATTGGCTTGCATCATATAAATCTAAAGTATTATTAGTTCCATCAGAGAATTTAAGAAAAATATTCCAAGTTTTCATGCTAAATCTCTTTCATATTTTCTGAAGTCCAACTTCAAATATTTTTATTTCATTGAATATATTTTTAATTGTATCTAAAGATGTTTTTAAATCTTTATATTTATTATCATTTATATTTAAGTTAAGATAGCATTCATAGAAAATTTCATTTCCTTTTTGAATTAATCCTGAGGTATGAATAATTTCAAAATTCTGAAGCTCTTCAGATAAAATTTCTATATGCTCTTCTTTAATATCTACACCTATTAGGACAATTTTAATAATACTTTTCTTTTTTATTGGATATATTACTATTTTAGAAAAATCCCTTGTATTTAACTGTATTACTAGTAAATATTGAGACTTTCTTAAATCTATTACATTTGGTAATGAGAGATTTAAGTTTATTTGTAAAGAATTATTTCTCTCTTTAATATAAGCAATAGATAAGTTATTTTCGCTCATAATATCTAAAAAACGTTCTAAATTACATATTTTCCTTTTTATTTAATATTAATTCTTGCCATTTTTTAATAACTTTTATAGTACCTGAAGTCTTTATTGGGGATAATATAACGTTTTTTTTAGAAATCTCATTGATCAGAGTTAAAGCTGAAATTATGATTTCTTTTGTATTATGTGAACATCTTATTATACCATAACCTGCTTCAAGATTGTACTCCAATAACCATAAACCCGTTTTATTAGCTTCTCTTAAACCAAAGTATCTCCAAATTGATTGCCAAATAACTTTTAATATCTCTTTTTGAGTAAAAAATGTATCACTTTCTCTAATTATCCGAAAGAGGATATACCTTTGCCTTTCTTTCTTTACTATTTCTCGTCCCCTCCTTTGAGAAGTCTTACACCCTGTTCTATAAAATCCTTATCTAAACGTGACTGGGCTTTATTTATTAATCTGAGTACATTTTCATAAAATCCTCTTTTAGCCTTAATTATAGGCATCCCTAATAATGTATGACATATACTTATTAAAGCTCTTGGGTGCCTTAAATTATATATTTCTTCAAAATTTCCACTTATCACATAATTAGCTTTTAATCCAAGAACCATTTGAATAAATCGATACAAATTCCTGAAATTCTTAGATTGAATTGCTTTATTATTAACCATAATGGATGCTAACGAAAATTCAATGAAAGAATTATTCTGCTTTGTTAAAGAAATAACTCCTGGGGAAATGGTTTTCATTAATTCTTGGTCTGAGAATGATATAATATCAATTCTAGAATCTTTAGCAGCTTGTATTTGAATTTCTTTATTAGAAGACTCAATAGAAAGTATGTGAGGAAATCTAATATAATTTTTTAAAATCCTTTTAAAATCATTTAAGCTTCTTGGCTTCAAATTGAACCGATAGTATACATTGATGCTTGTAATCTTTTCAATCCTTTCTTTCAATTCTGTTGTGATACTTTTAACATTATTTGTAGGCTCTAAAATTAAATTCTTTATACCTAATAAATGACAAAAATTCAATTTGCTTTTAATTTGATCAATATTTTCAAAATCAACTTTTAAACGTGATTCAAAATAAGACAATAAGTATGAAACCTCTTATAGTGGTATTGATCTTAAGATAATCCAATAAGAAATGTAAATTTTAGTATAATAAAAAAATTTTATTATAAATGAATATTTTAGATGATATATCTTCTTATAACATAAGTGGTTTTCTTGACTAGAAAAAGAACTCTTTCTGATATCAGAAAAAAGGTTGATAATGGAACTGCTAGAATATTAACGGTACAAGAGTTTATAAATCG
>SMTZ1_10000497_pt1 | contig 49179 bp, 46 predicted proteins | sample DeeMarSWOR136_30_FD_25667 | JGI IMG/M metagenome (IMG submission 25667) | reverse complement strand
AGCGCCGGGGGGTGATCGTGTATCCCTGCTCCCCCTTCCTCATCTCCATCTGATAGGTCTTACCGTCAGCTCCTGCTGAGGAGAGCACGAGCCGCTCACCCACGGTCCAAAAGCTCAGTAGTCCGATGCCGAACTCTCCCTGCACCCCTTCCTGCTTCAGCTTCCTCTTGATCGAGTCACAGATGTGAGTCGCCACATACTTGAAGTTTGGGAACCCCTCTTCATCGAGCGGTATGCCCTCGCCGTCGTCGATGACCTTCAGGTACAGCTCGCCCCGTTCCCTGCCCCTTACGATAGTAACGTTTCGGGCCTGGGCATCGATGCTGTTCTCGACGAACTCGGCGATCGCTTTCAGGGGGTTGTTCTGAGAGAGCGCGATGATGGTGATGGCGTTCCAGTTGTCACCGATCCGAAGCTTGCCCGCATTGCGCGCTGTGTGCCCGGCGGGGTTTTGTTGTCCCCTTCGTTTTCCCGAGCGCATGCTCGTATTTCCTTGCTGCCATGTGCGGGACACCCCTTCATCACTTAAATCCATCCCGTTCCTCCGACCGTATAACGAAGCAGTACCTCACGGCATCTATAAAGTGTTTATCATGGGGGTGTGGATGTCAAGAACATTCCTTGCATCCGATTCATAGGGAAATCAATAATTCCCGGTTCATAGATCCTCTATAACTTACGGTCAAATCAGTGATTACTGAGGCCGATCCGGAGTGGTGGACACGGGGATCCTGGGAACCTGCGTGCAGTAACCCATACTGACGCTCATAAGAACCCTGTGACCTTTTGAAACGGTGAGTGAAGACCAGTACATCCTCAGCTCCAGTAATATTTATAGTGCACTGTATCTTAGGGCGTGAAACTTGCGCAGGCTGCTTCGAGGCTGTCGAAGGATTTGAAGATCTGCGAGAACTCCATGGTCTCGTAGACCATATGCACATCGGGTTTCATGTTCGCGAGTACGATATCACCTTTGTTCTCCCGTATCATCTTCAGGTCACGCAGGAATACTCCCCACCCTGAACTGTTGACGTATTCCGTATTACCGAAATCTATGACAAGTTTATACTTTCGAAGCGCAATGAGTTCGCTGAGCTTTTTCTCCAGCCTGTCGACGGTCGTGGTATCGATAATACCCCTAGGAGAGATGATGATGAGATCGTCGCTGCCACCTGAAGGTGTAACCCTGATCTGCAGGCCGTCCATGCAAACCTCCTTTTACACAGGGCAACTCTATAGCGTATGGGTTAATTAGCCCATGCTGAGCAATTCCTGCGTATTCTTCATTACTTCAATAATCGGTGCCTGACTATGACATGCCGACGTGTTATACAGTATTCCATAACACGTACATAAACAAAGCCTGTTTCGCACCACGCCCTAATTATATACACTCCTCACTATTATTTTCAATCCCAATAATGATGAATAAATTCAGAAAATTAACGGGTGCGGATTGTGTGAAATTCGACAGTTTCTCTTTATATTCGCCCTAAATAATTATTGATATGCACATGTACCGCGCTAGTATAAGAGTTGAGATGCCAAAGAGGATTTATGGAAATGCAAAAAAGGATTCTCCGGGGCAGTGTTGCGAAAGTATCTCTTGTTCTACTCGTCTTTATCCTACTATTCTCTGAGCCCGCTCAAGGATTTCAACGGCCTGATCTTCGGCATCGGGTTTGGAGCCCACTACCGTTTCGGTCAGGACCCTGATGCGCCGAGCGCTGCGACCCGGAGCATCAAGTTTGAAGGGGTGTTGATTCCGCCGGCTTTTTCTGCCATGCAGAGCTACTACCCGAAGAACCCGCTTGGTTCGGTTACTCTGACCAACACGGAGAAGAACCCTATTAGCGACATTGAGGTGAGTTTTTATCAGGCGGGTTACATGGACTCGCCCACGCCGTCTGGGTCGATTGAGGAGCTGGGAGCGGGGGAGCGCAGGGAGGCGGTGTTCATCACGCCTGCGGACAGTGCGCTTCGGAACTACGCGAGTTTCATTCGTCAGGCGAGCAAGGAAGAGGTGATACCCTCCTACTGTGAGGCGGTACAGTTTGGGATTCAGCGGTACAGTTTGGGATTCAGGTGTATCACGCGCTGGGGGAGATTGGGTGTTTGTACCAGGTGGATCCGACCTCACCCTTTACGGAGGTGCAGGGTAATCCGATGGTGGTGGACTCGATCAGTCTGCCGCGATGGTTGATACCAGGAAGGATGTTCTCTTTTTGATCGACGATGAGTAGCGCGTACCGATGTCTTTCGGACCGTAGTGCGGTGTGAGACAGTAAAATAGAGCTTGACGACTCTCTTTTCCATCTAGTACCATAGATTGCACCTGACACTAACATGTCGGTTTAAGCGGGAATAGCTCAGTGGTAGAGCGCCACCTTGCCAAGGTGGATGTCGCGGGTTCAAGTCCCGTTTCCCGCTCATTTTCTTTCCCCGGGTTGCAACCCCGAGTCGAGCCTCAAAATCGGGTTTCTCTTTCCCCCATTTTTCGTTATCTTTACATACGTCAAGGTTGTCATGATATGAGCGTGGACCTATTCTTCTCTACCGAAAAAGGATTGTGCGATAATCTTAAAACCATTTGTAAAAGGCAGATAGATGCAGTTTGAAAAGGAAGTCAAGAAGGAACCCAACGCCAAGATCAGTATACAGGTAACGGTCGACAAGGAGTCTGTCGAAGAAGCACACGAGACCGTGGTGAAAGACTTCGAGAGAAGGGCGAAACTGCCGGGGTTCAGGCCAGGCAGGGTGCCGCGCCACATCGTTCTCTCACGCTTCAATGACAGCATCAAGAGTGAAACCATCAACACGGTGCTTTCGCAATCGCTTTCTGAGATTCTGAAGGATACCGAGTATCGGATCATCACTGAACCGGCCATAACCGAAATGGGAGATCTCGTACCCGATGAAAATTTTTCATTCACCGCCGAGTGCGACATCATGCCTGAGGTCAAGATCTCCGAATACAAGGATATCTCATCGGAGAAGTATGTCTACGATGTAAAGGAAACCGCCGTCAAGCAGGAAATTGAACGGCTCAGAGAGCAGTTTGCCAACCTGGTGAGTGTGAACAGGAAGGCTGCCATCGGTGACTACATCGTCATCGATTATGTCGAGGAGGAAGGGGGTGGAAAGCAGGGCAAGAAGAAGGAGAATCAAACGGTTTTCCTGGACAAGAAAGACGACCCCTTTGCCAAGCAGCTTGTAGGTCTCGGAAAGGATGAGAGCAAAGATATAGAACTGGTGCAGGAGTACGAGGAAGAGGGCAAGAAAAAGACCTACACAGTCAAGGTCCATGTAGACGTGCATGAGGTAAAGCAAAAGGAACTTCCCAAGCTGGATGATGACTTTGCCAGGGATATCAGCGATTTGGATTCCCTAGAAGAGCTGAGAAAGGCGATCAGGGAAGATTTGAAAGAACAGGCGGCGCGGCGTTCGGAGGAGCGTTCGAAAGACGAGCTCATGCGGAAGATCATTGTCAAGACCACCTACGATATTCCTGAAACCCTGGTCAACCATGAGATCGACCGTATGTTGAGCGATATGGCCCACGCCTACCGCATCGATATGGAGCAGCTCCGAAAGGACGAAAAACAGTACCGGGAATACCGTGAGAATCTCCGGCCACGTGCCCTGGAGTCCCTGAAATATGAGCTTGCACTGGCAGAGATCGCAAAGAGGGAGAATATCTCCATCAGTGACAAGGAGATTGATGACGAGATCAAGGGTTTTGCAAAAAGGCAGAAGAAAAACTTCGCGGACCTGAAGAAACGGATGACGGAAAATGACTCCATCGAGAACCTCCGCTACCGTCTGCGTGTGTCAAAGGCTTTGAACTTCCTGTACGATCATGCAAAACTGGATCGGGAGAAGCACATCAAATTCGGTGCAGAGGAGGAAAACGCATAATGGCACTCGTCCCTATGGTTGTGGAGCAGTCGAGTCGCGGTGAGCGGGCATACGATATATATTCGAGACTTTTGAAGGACAGGATCATCTTCATCGATTCAGAGATTGTAGATATCACCGCCAATCTCGTCATCGCGCAGCTTTTGTTTCTCGAAGGCGAGGACCCTGACCGTGACATATTTCTCTATCTGAACAGTCCCGGCGGTCTCATCACTTCAGGTCTCGCAATCTATGACACCATTCAGTATGTGAAGTGCGACGTATCGACGATCTGCATTGGTCAGGCCGCAAGTATGGCCGCGGTTCTTCTCTCTGCCGGCGCCAAGGGAAAGCGGTACGCTCTTCCCAATGCCCGACTCATGATACATCAACCCCTCGGTGGAGCCCAGGGACAGGCAACGGATATCGAGATAGCCGCCAAGGAAATTGTGCGATACCGTGAGCTTGTCGAGGACATACTGGTAAAGCATACCGATCAGCCCAAGGAAAGGATACACAAGGACGCTGACCGGGACTTCTTCATGTCCGCTCAAGAGGCGGTGGAATACGGCCTGATCGACGAAGTGCTCGTTCGGCACGCTCAGACAGTGAAAAAGGAGGCTTAATGGAGGACACCGGAAAGGTATGTGTCCTATGCCTGAGAAGCGTTAGGCGCATGAGGGGATCGGGTGGTCGTGTCGTCCCTCATTCTTGCCGATACTAGGAGCAACCTCGTGAAAGGGTGACCTCCATGGTTAAGTACACCGATATGGAAAAGAAAGTTTGTTCATTCTGCGGCAAGGATCAGAACAAGGTCCGCAAGATGGTTGCCGGGCCCGGTGGTGTGTTCATCTGCGATGAATGTGTGGAACTCTGCAGCGATATCATGTTTGGAGACGAGACGAGCACACCCCAACTCAGCCTGGAAAACCTTCCGAAGCCCGTTGAGATAAAGGACTTCCTCGACCAGTACGTCATCGGCCAGGAATATGCAAAAAAAACTCTCTCCGTTGCAGTCTACAATCACTACCGGCGCATCAATCACCTGAGCAGCAAGCACCACGACGATGTGGAGATCGAAAAGAGCAATGTGCTACTCATCGGACCCACGGGTTCAGGTAAGACCCTGCTCGCCCAGACCCTGGCACGCAAGCTCAACGTGCCCTTCACCATCGCCGATGCCACCACCCTCACCGAAGCGGGTTACGTGGGTGAGGACGTGGAGAACATACTGCTCAAACTCATCCAGAATGCAGGCGACGATATCGAAAAGGCGGAGCTCGGCATCATCTACATCGACGAGATCGACAAGATTTCCCGGAAGAGTGAAAATCCCTCCATCACCAGGGACGTCTCAGGGGAAGGCGTGCAGCAGGCCCTGCTCAAGATCATAGAGGGCACGATTGCCTCTGTGCCGCCCCAGGGTGGCCGTAAACATCCGCATCAGGAGATGCTCAAGATTGACACAAAGAACATACTGTTCGTATGCGGCGGTGCATTCGTGGGCCTGGACAAGATCGTTGAGCGCAGAATATCCAACAAAACCATCGGTTTTGGAGCCGATATCCAGAAGCGGGACGAGAAGAAGCTCGATGAGATTCTCAAGCACGTCCATCCCGACGACCTCATTCAGTATGGCCTCATACCCGAGTTTACGGGCAGGCTCCCAGTCATTGCCCCCCTTCATGACCTTGACAGGAATTCCCTGAAGCGTATACTGCTTGAGCCGAAGAACGCCCTGGTCAAGCAGTATGCGAGGGCCTTCGAAATGGAAGGCGTTATGCTGGAATTTACCCCCGAGGCTATCGAGGAGATCGCAGCCGAAGCCATAACGAGAAACACGGGTGCCCGGGGGCTCAGATCAATTCTCGAGGGCACGATGCTCGAGATCATGTACGAGATACCCTCCCGCAACGACGTCACCAAGATCATCATCACTCCTGAAGTGATCCGTAAAGAGGTCGACGCTCTCAATCTGAGCGAGAAAGAGGAAAAATCTGCTTGATATTCCCGCCCCAAGGTGACATATTTGTACCGTCTTTCAGGCTTTGTCCTCTAAGCGCTCATACATCTTAATGCAGTCAAGGTAGGAAACCATGAAAACCGGTATTAAAGTGTTGATACTCGTAGGCGCCATCATCGTGGTCATCATCGCACTGATCTTTGGCACAAAAATCTGGATCAACTACACCTGGTTCAACAAGCTTGGATACCTGAACACCTATGTGAAGATACTGTGGACAAAAATCGGTCTCTGGTGGATCTTCTTCATCGTTTTCTGGCTTTTCGCCGGCCTGAACATGATCATGGCCTTTAAACGGGGTAACATACAGAAGATCAAGATACAGCAGGCCGGGGTGCCCGTGGAGATGAGCAGAAAGGTGGGTGCCATCGTTGCTGCGGTGGGACTCTTCATCCTTGCCCTCATTATGGCGCGCAATGGCACCGCTCGCTGGGAGGTTTTGCTGAAGTTTTTCAACAAAACAAGCTTCGGCGTTGCCGACCCAGCCTTCGGCCGTGACGTGTCGTTCTACACCTTTGTACTTCCCTTCTACCTCTTCCTGAAATCCTGGAGCCTGGGAACAGTCATTCTCACCATCATCGCCACGGCGTTTCTGTACCTGCTCTCTGGCCAGGTGTCCTTCGAACAGAACAAATTCACCGTGAGCGACCAGGTGAAGAGGCACCTCATGACCCTTCTCGCCCTGGTGGCCATCATCATCGCCTGGAACTACTGGCTTAAGGGATACCAGCTTTTGTTCTCGAAACGGGGCCTCATCTTCGGGGCAGGGTACACCGACCTCAAAGTCGTCCGCTATGCATATTACGTGATGATCGCCGTTTCCCTGTTTACGGCGCTTCTGTGCATCGCGGGCGCGAGGAAGCGTCAGTTCAAGCAGCCCCTGATAGGATTCGGACTGCTCATCGGCGCCGCCATCGTGGTCACGGGTATCATTCCTGGAATCGTGCAGCAGATCTCGGTTAAGCCCAACGAGCTCGTCAAGGAGCTTCCCTACATCAAGAACAACATTACCTTTACGCGCAAGGGGTTCAACCTCGATATTATCGAGCGGGAGAACTTTCCCGTTGCCGACTCCCTGACCTCCAATGATTTCAGCCCCGAGGGAGGGATCTCTAAGCACATCCGGCTGTGGGATCACCGTCCCCTCAAGTCCACCTACTCCCAGATCCAGGAGTTCAGGCTCTACTACGACTTCTACGATGTGGACGTGGACCGCTACAGCTTCGGGAACGACTACCGGCAGGTCATGCTCTCGGCCAGGGAAATCAATTACGATCAGATCCCCCTGGAGGCAAAGACCTGGGTAAACGAAAAGCTTCAGTTCACCCATGGATACGGCTTTGTCATGTCACCGGTCAATGAGATCGGTCAAGAGGGACTGCCAAACCTGATTGTCAAGGACATTCCGCCCAAGATATTAGTACCCCTCGAGCTCGAGCGACCCGAGATCTATTACGGAGAGCTCACGGTACCCTACGTTATCGTGAACACACAGCTTGCGGAGTTCGACTATCCGACTGGAGAGGCGAACGCGACTACCCGGTATCAGGGCCCCGGCGGTATTCCCATCAAGAACTCCTTCAGAAAGCTGCTTCTTGCGATTCAGCTCAAGGACCTCGAGATCATTTTCACCAGGTATCTCAATTCCGACAGCCGGATCATGCTCTACAGGAGCATTCAGGAGCGGGTACCGAAGATCGCTCCGTTCCTGAGGTACGATCCCGATCCCTACCTGGTCGTATACGACGGTCGGCTCGTGTACCTGCTCGATGCATACACCGTGACCGACCAGTTCCCCTATTCCACACCACACAAGGACCGGTACAACTACATAAGAAACTCCTTGAAAATCACGGTCGATGCCTATACGGGTGATGTGACCTTCTACATCATCAATAAAAACGATCCGATCATTCAAACCTACAGCAAGATCTTCCCCACCATGTTCAAGGATTTCAGCGAGATGCCGGAGGGCCTGAAAAAGCACATACGCTACCCGATGTACATTTTCAGCGTGCAGGCCGACGTGTACTCCACCTATCACATGACCGAACCGCAGGTCTTTTACAACAAGGAGGACAAGTGGACCATCCCCCAAGAGATCTACGGCGACAAAGAAACCCAGATGATCCCCTACTACATAATCGTCAAATTCCCAGACGAGGACGGGAATGAGGAGTTCGTCCTCATCCTTCCTTTCACGCCGGTCAACAAGAACAACATGCTCGCCTGGATCGCGGCGCGCTGCGACCAGGAAAACTACGGACAAATAATCGAGTACAAGTTTCCCAAGGAAAAACTCATCTTCGGTCCCCTGCAGATCGAGTCGAGAATCGACCAGAACTCCGATATCTCGCAGCTGTTCACCCTGTGGGGGCAGAAGGGTTCGAGCGTCATCAGGGGCAATCTGCTCGTCATCCCGGTCAGGGACTCGCTGATCTACGTCGAGCCGGTATACCTCAGAGCCGAACAGAGTGAGCTCCCCGAGCTCAAGCGGGTCATCGTGGGGTACCAGGACAACATAGAGATCGGCCTCACCCTCGAGGAAGCCCTGGTCAAGGTTTTCGGCGGCATCGCACCCGCAGAGGCGGAGCAGGTGACCGCGGCTGGAGAAATTATAGCGCCCGTTCTGCTCTCCGTCAGAGAGCTCGCACTCAAGGCTCAGCAGATCTACGATGATGCACAGAAGAAACTACGAAGCGGCGATTTCGCTGGATACGGCGATGCCATCGAGAACCTGGAGGATGTGATAAAGGATATCGTGGAGGGCACGCAATAAGAAGAGAACAGGTGCATACATAATTGAAGCGCAGGGTGTACAAACCCTGCGCTTTTTTATGTTTGCAGCTCAAGTAATTTCTTTGCAAACTTCAATGAAGCTTGCGGGAGTCGCAACAACAATATCCCTATACTGCCCCAGTCAACTCAGCTTATATACTCCTGTCGGACCGGGGAGAATACCTCGAGCACGAGGCACTCCTCGAGCACCTGAACACCATGGGGTATGCCCCCCTTGATAGACCAGCTGTCTCCCGGTCCGAGGGTATGTTCCCTGCCATCAATGGTCAGGACCATGCTGCCCTCGAGCAGATACCCGGTCTGCTCGTGGGGATGATTATGCATGGGAATGACAACGCTCTTTTCGAGTTTGAACTTGGTCAGATGGGTTTTATCGCCATACACGAGGCTCTGCCGCTTCACACCCTCGCTCATCTCAACCCATCCCTCTTCTCTTTTTTTTTCGATCATGGGTACTCCTCCCCTTCGGGGCATACGTGAAAGCGCCATTGTATCACTGATCGACGCTTCTGTACAGATGCGGGTCCCCAAGGATTGTACAGCGAATATGACAGTTCCACACACTGAAAAGTCGGATTCGCCATGAGCTTCAGTTTTTTATTGCATTATAGAAAAATCTTTTATACCTTCTCCCTACCGTAAGGTACGATGTGTACACCGGCAGCGTTGTCTGTCGGCAAGCAGTCGATTGATTTTCCATGGTAGTCAGGGACCTGGAACAGGAGGCGAAAGATGCCTGTCGTTGATTTCAGAGGTTCATGGACAGCACTCATCACGCCCTTCAAGGAGGACTACAGCGTCGACTTTGACGGCCTGAAAAAGAACATCGACTTCCAGATAGATCAGGGTATGACGGGCGTGCTCGCAGTGGGCACAACAGGCGAATCACCGACTCTGCGCACCGAGGAGCACAACCAGGTCATCTCAAAGGTACACCAGTTCGCCGGCAACGGCTGTGATGTTCTTGCGGGCACGGGATCGAACTCAACCGATGAGGCACTCGGGCACACCCGGCACGCTCTCAAGGCCGGTGTCGACAAGGTGCTTCTTGTGGACTGCTACTACAACGGGCCTTCCAGCCTCGAGCTCCGAAGAGAGTACTACGAAACCATACTCGGAAAGCTACCCGAAGTGAAGATCGTGGTGTACGTTATTCCCGGGCGCTCAGGAACCGCCATTTCACCGGTGGATATCGCGGTCATGAGCGGTACGTATGAGCGTGTCATCGCCATAAAGGAGGCAACGGGTGACCTGAGCCGCATGGAGGAGGAGCGTTCCCTCATGCCTGAAATGAGCATCATGTCCGGAGACGACGACATCACTTTCACCATGATGAGCAATCCGAAGATCGGAGCGTCCGGTGTTATATCGGTTACCTCGAACTTCGCTCCGCGCGCTGTCGCGCAGATGGTGGACGCGGCTCTTGACGGTGACATGGAGAACGCACGAATCATGGAGCAGAAACTCAAGCCCCTGCTCTCAATCGTGACCGTGAAGGCAAGCTCTGAGAGAATCCTTCCTGACGGACGCAGGGTTTCCGTTCAGGACCGTTTCAGGAACCCAGTCGCCGTCAAGGCAGTCATGAATGTGCTCGGTATGCCAGCAGGGCCCTGCCGGAAACCGCTCGGCAAGCTTACGCAGGCCGGTGCAGAAGTTATCAGGAGCACGCTGAACAAAGTATATGCGGAGTCGCCCGAGATCCTTTCCCCCATCGGCGATTTCTATGGGGTGGACATCGAGGCACGATTAAGCGACGTGTCTGTCTGGCGGTCACTGGTATACCCGGACTGATCATGTACCTATCGAGCGTTGCGGATCACCCGGACGTTCTATCATCCTTCAAACTGGACACAGTGTTCCCACCTTTTTTTGTGTTATTCCGAATAATAGGTACCTACATAAATAAGTATTCCATAGAAAGAGCACAAGGAATGTACATAGGGGATGGAACAGAGGTTGTCGGAAGATAAACCAGTGCATATCATAATTTTTATTCCTCCTCATATCTAATTCCTCTCCATCTCAACATACCCCCATATTCATTCACGCATACTTCTCTCAGTTGCTTATATTTCGTTCATGTCTTAATGTTGCGTGAAAAAGAAAAATACCATAATGACAGCACTTGGGAAGTATGAAATAACTTCGTTGACTGTCATTGCGAGGTGAAAAATCAGATACCGTAGGATTTCAGGACCTTGAGCAGGATCCGGCGGTTATGGAAGTGATGGGTGTTGATTCCGAGGGCTTCGGCCCCCTTGAGATTTTCTTTCCGGTCATCGATGAAGAGGGTCTGTTCCGGCACGGCGCCAGAGAGACGGAGGGCTTCCTCGTAGATCCCGGGAGCGGGCTTCAGGCACCCCACCTGATATGAGTACACGACCTTGTCCGTGAGCTCTCTGATATCGGAGTCGATAAAACCGGCATTCATTTCGTTGGTGTTCGACAGCACGAGCAGGCCGACACGCTCCTTCAGCCGGTACGCGAGCCTGAACATGGATTTCCTCTTCACGAGCAGGGAGTTCCAGAGGCGGGCAAACTCATCACACTCCAGCATGCACGAGAGACGATCCGCCACGGTCTTATAGAATTCGTGGGATGAAATGGATCCTGTCTCATAGTGGTGGTATAAATCAAAATCGTAGAACAGATCGTGAAGGTCTTCAGGTGTTTTACGGCATCTCCTGCAGAACCGCCTCAGCATTCCCCTGTAATCGAGACCATAGAGCACGCCCCCAAGGTCAAGGAACACCCATTCTATTGATTGCACTGAGCTCGCATCCCCGTATCAGTTCATCAGGCTTCTCATGAGCTCAACCGACTCCCTGCTTCCCCACTCCCTGGGACCAATGGCCCTCCCCACGATCTTTCCATCAGGAGCAATGATGTAGGTGGTCGGAATACCGGTAACCCCGTACTTGTTTGCCACTGCACCGTCGGAATCGAGATACACGGGGAAATCCACCTCGAAGGACTGCATGAACTTGGAGACCCTTTTCTTGTCCTCCTGTATGCTCAGGGCCATGATCATGAAGTCCTCACCCATCAGGGTTTCGTGCAACAAGTCGATCTCACCGATTTCCGCCCTGCAGGGACCGCACCAGGTAGCCCAGAAATTCAGAAAAATCACTTTACCCCGGTAATCACTGAGCCGTTCAGATTGACCCCTCAGTGCTTCAACGGTAAAATCGACCGCCTCGATCTCCTGGTTGGGGGGCATGATGCCGAGGACCGAGAGATACTCGGAAGCCTCAGCATACTCAGCGGCTTCAGCCCCGTTTAGTATCGCAGGTTCTCCGGTAACCGACTTGTGCCCGCCACTGCCCACGGAAACCGTGACAATGAATAGAAACAGCACAATCGGCAGTATTATTTGTATGGTCCGTTTCATAAAGGCTCCAGTTTTCAGGTTTAAAAAAACATAGCCGCCGAAACATCAAAAGTCCATGAAAATCTGGAAACGTGTACTGGATTTTAGGTACTTGTTTAACTGAACCTGAATATTGTGATCTATGAAAAAAAGTTGATGAGGGTATGACTAGAATGAACCACTTTCACATTAGAAAAATTCGTTTGACTTTTGATAATGAATTCATTTCCTTTCAATTAGAACTGTACCAGAACGGGTACGAGATACTCCCAGAGAAGGGAAACGAGTTCAATTCCCTTTAATGGGAGTATTTTTATGATAAATGAGAACAAAGAACTTTTAAAAGTTTCTCCCACCATTAACATAGGTATTCAAAAAGCCTACCAAATCTTCGAGCAAATTAAATCAAATATTGACGTTGTAGTGACAAGAGTTTAGTAACAAAAAAATGTAGTAAAAAGTGAATTTGAAATTGCGAATTAAGATCCTAAAAATTGTATTAGCGAGGCTTTCTTACCAGATGCAGAGCTGATGCGGGGTCTTACCAGATGCAGAGCTGATGCGGGGTGTATCAGTACCGGTAGAAGATGCGATATACAGTATGATAATCACTTGGTTCGATTGAATCAGGGTAGTCGATGTTTGTACTATTACACTCCCAGACTGCGTTGTACTTGTTGATTTTTTATAGTTGCTACTGACCCTGTATTACCCTATAGCTTCTTTAATCTAAAATTTTCAGGAACGATATATTCCTGTTCTATCTTGTTCTGAAATTTTTTAAAGTCATACACGTAACTAGATTCAAACCTGACAGATGAAAAAAATACATTGTAATGTCTCTTAATCGAGAAGTCTCCCAGATAGGTTACAGATCCTCGCTCAGCAGGAATATTACTCCCTACTTTTGAAGGTATAACCATATTATACACAATAATTCTTGAGTAGTCGTCTTCTGTCCTTGGGTCGTATGCTTCCATCTTGGTAATACGCTTCACTTTGTATTCACCCGGCTCTACTTCAATTATGGTTAATCTAGGTGTGGGGGGACCATAAATCTTTCTTTCATAACCCTTATGACACCCTGGGAAATACATGTAGTATCTCTTTTTATTATCACCTTTAAGACGCAACTCGGGTGTGTATGGATCACCAGTGACAAGCCAATCGGGGATCGATTCGGGGGTCCACACACATGAGTAAGAGAAAACACCGGTTAATTCGCTTTTTCGTTGGAAAGTGGTTCACCTTGTAAAATTACATATTTATAAGTAGTTGCGCACTGACTAAAAAACAGAACAGCTAAAACAAAAATCAAGATTGATACAAACTTTCTGGTTTTCATTCGCAAGCTTCCTTGTGTTTTTACAAGGATGCCTTACTAGATGTGCCAACATCATACCATTACACTCCTCTTTTTCAACTATTATTAACATTTTATATCTCTTTTTTCCGTGCCATTTTCAAAAAATGGGGGGATGATTTTATTACGCATCAAGAAAAACAAAACAAAATTAATAATCGGAGGGGGTTATGAAGACAATCACGACATCAAAATTCGTAAGTGCTAACACATTCAACAAGATGAATGAGGTTGAAAGGAAGAAACTAATTGAAAATTTAGACAACAAAATTAAACAGGAGATTGAAGGTCTTGATGATCCAGTCGCGAAGAGGGTCCAGCGGAAGTTTACAACATCCGTCATGATAAAAATTCAGAGGGAAGCTCGTCCGATTGTGAAGGATGAGAAGGGACTCGACATATTGAAGGTAAAATTCGGTGTTTGATAGAAGTGCCTTTCTAATGATCATTCAAAGTCAAGAAAAATCTGGTTTTCATCCTTGAGCAGAAACTCGATGTCGCGTATCCCCGTTCTCTGCATGAAGCGCTCGACCAGGCGGTACCCCAGATAGTAGCCAGTGCGTGGAGGGAGGGTTTCGGATTCCGGTCCGAACAGCTCTTTCCCGTTGATCTCCCCAGAGCGTATCCCGGCCATGATCCCATTCTCGTTCTCACGCAGATGCCTGAACCGCTTCTCAGACAGGAAAAAATACGCCGCGTCCACCCTGCCCGGATAAGCGAGCCTGGAAAAAAACACAGCAATACCCTCCCTGATAAGTCGGCGTTTGAGGTCGTCGCCAGCTTCTCCCCCCCGCTTGTTGAGTATGTAATGGCAATACTCATGAGAGAGGAGTATATCATAGTATTTGAAGGTACGGAACCGTTCGAGCCCTACGCATATCACGTGCCCCTTGCCGTACTCTGTGACAAAGCCGTCCGGGCTGAAGAACCCGATGAACAGGTACACATTGCAGGAATCGGGGTCGTGCAGCAGGTTCTTGCAGTGCTGGATGACTTCCCGCGTGTGCTCCTCGATGTCGAAGAGCTTCAGCTCGCTCTCGATCTGTGCGTAGTCCTCTTTTTTCAACATATCCACCCGTTCGCGGATGTTGCGCTGTGTGAACCCCTGATACTGGTACCATATATGGGAGAGAAAATCGTGGTGTTTCTCGAAGTAGTACCGTCTGAATGCGCCCCAGCGGTCGCTCTCGAGGTTCACCATCCTGAGGAATACGAAAAAGTCTCTGTACAGACAGTGTATCTTCACGGTCGCCCCCGTCCGGGAGAGCCGGTGGTCACTGCTTCAACTTTTCTCTCCGGCACAGCCGGCCCTGATAGGTCTGTCTATTCAGAAAACCCTGCCGAATACGGGCAAGGGCCTGGCTCTTGTGCAGGCTCCATTCCGGAGCAATGAGAAGGTCCGGGGGTGTGTCGGCGGTGAGCCGAGCGACAATAACCTCAGGACCTGTTCTTTCGAGAAAATCAACAACCCGCTCCGCATATTCGTCGAGCTCGAGCGGTTTGACCCTGCCCTCCTGCAGCCAGCGCTCAAGGGGGGTCCCCCGCACGATGTTGAGATTGTGAACCTTGACTCCGTCGACGGGCAGCTCTGCAAGATACTCAGCCGTTTCAACAATGTGCCTGCGCTCCTCCCCCGGAAGGCCGATGATCACGTGAGCGAAAACACCGATGCCGAACGATTTGGTGAGCCTCACCGCATCGGTGAACGCCCGAACGTCGTGGCCCCGCCCTATGAGTTCGAGGGTCTCGTCATGAGCCGACTGCAGCCCGTATTCGATCCAAACCTCCCGGTTTACATTCCGGTACGAAGCAATGAGCTCGAGCTTTTCGTGGTCGATGCAATCAGGGCGCGTTCCGATCGTCATGCCGACGAAATCCTCATCATTACATACCACGGAGTCGTAGATCTTTTTGAGCACCTGAACGGGCGCGTAGGTGTTCGTAAAGGCCTGGAAATATGCGATGAACTTCTCAGCACCGTAGCGCTTGCGTATCCTATCCTTTTCACGGTGAACCTGCTCATGAAGAGGTCCGGGCTCACGCCCGACACTCCAAGATCCCCTCGCGGAGCAGTACACACACCCCTCACGTCCCAGTGTCCCGTCCCTGTTAGGGCATCGGAATCCCGCGTCGAGGCAGACACGATACACCTTCTGTCCGAAACGCTCCTTGAGATAGCTCGCATAGGTTCTGTACAGCAAATGCTCGCCCATCACAAACTTTCTGTTTACTCATAAAGAAGGTATGATACTATATTAATGCAGTCACCAGGCGCAGCGCAATCGTTTATTGGGAGGGCACCCCCGTTGCAGCCGGTCGAAAAGGTTCTCATTCTTGACTTCGGATCTCAGTACACCCAGCTGATCGCGCGTAAGATACGAGAGCTCGAGGTCTACTCCGAGATCATCGCTTACAATCACAGTATCGAAGAGATCAAGGATCACCGCCCCGGGGGCATCGTCCTCTCCGGCGGACCCCAATCCGTCTACGCAGAGGGTGCACCACGCATCAGCAGGGATCTTTTCGAGCTCGGTATACCCGTCCTGGGCATCTGCTACGGCCTCCAGCTCATGGCCCACGTGCTCGGGGGCACGGTACAGCCTTCCAACGAGCGGGAATATGGACGTGCCATACTCAGGATTGAGGAACCCTCTTCCCTCTTTGCCGGGTTTACCAGGGGCGACGAGTTTGTAGTGTGGATGAGTCACGGCGACCGGGTCGGCGGGCTTCCACCCGGGTTCGGGGTGATAGCAACAACCGACAACTGTCCATTTGCCGCCGTTGTGAATGAAAGCCGGGCCTTGTTTGGCGTGCAATTTCACCCCGAAGTAGCCCATACCGAGCGTGGCATGGATGTACTGGACAACTTTCTCCTTCGCATCTGTGGTTTCAGAAAGACCTGGAATGTTGGTTCATTCATCGACAGGGAGGTCCGGTCGCTCCGTGAACAGGTGGGGGACGGGAAGGTGATCTGCGCCCTTTCCGGAGGGGTGGATTCGTCCGTGGTCGCCGCTCTGCTCGGAAAGGCGATCGGCAGAAACACCAAGGCGGTGTTCATCGACAACGGGCTCCTTCGGAAGAACGAGGAGCGTGAGGTGGTCGAAACCTTTCGGAAGGGATTCAACTTCGAACTCGTCGCGGTAAATGCACGGGAGCGGTTTCTGAACAACCTGAAGGGTGTAACCGATCCCGAGCAGAAGCGCAAGATCATCGGCAGGGAATTCATCCGGGTATTCGAGGAGAAGGCCCGCGATTCGGGAGACATCCAATTCCTCGCGCAGGGCACGCTCTATCCCGATGTCATAGAATCGGTCTCCTTCAGGGGACCTTCTGCAACCATAAAGAGCCATCACAACGTGGGTGGTTTGCCCGAGAACATGCAGCTCGAGCTCATCGAACCCCTCCGCGAGCTCTTCAAGGACGAGGTCCGTGAGCTCGGGAGACTGCTCGGTATACCCGAAACCATTGTGGGCAGGCATCCCTTCCCTGGACCGGGCCTGGCTGTTCGCATTATCGGCGAGGTGACACCCCCGCGGCTCACCATTCTCAAGGAGGCCGACGCCATAATCAGGGAGGAAATCCGAAAGGCGGGTCTCTACGATGACATCTGGCAGGCTTTCGGCGTCCTGCTCCCCGTCAAAAGCGTGGGAGTCATGGGAGACGAGCGGACCTATGAGCACGTCTGCGTGCTACGGGCCGTGCAATCGGTAGACGGAATGACCGCCGACTGGTACAGGTTCCCCCAGGAGGTGCTCGGTCTCATCTCATCACGTATCATCAGTGAGGTGCGCGGTATCAACAGGGTCGTGTACGACATCTCTTCCAAACCACCTGCAACCATAGAGTGGGAGTGACATGGACAGCTATTACGAACTGCTCAGGGTTGAGCCCGATGCCGATCGGGAGTCCATTAAACGGGCTTTTTACCGACTCGCTAAGGAACATCACCCTGATATCTCTAAGAAAAGCTCTCACTTCATGAAAATACTGAATGCATACAAGACTCTCACCGATGATAATAGGAGAGAGCAGTATGACAGCATCATTCAAAGAAAATCTGTTGTACTGCCAAAAGACCGGCTTTTCTTTGCCGTTTCATTGAGCGATATCGCCCGGCAGCTACACCTGCGCTCCGGGAAAGGCAGACGGAGACCGAGGGTCTTTCGGCTGAAGGATCACGACGTGTGCATAAACCTCACGCAGACAGAGCTCGATGCAGGGGCTGTGGTCTACGCTGACATACCAGCTCACGTAATCTGTCCTCTCTGCAGGGGCGATCACAAGGATTGCCGTCTCTGCTCGAGCAGGGGATATGTTCTCAAGGCAGTCTCCGTCCCCATCGCTATTCCCAGATATCTGGGAGATGGCGATGTGTTCGAACTTCCACTCACACGTCAGAGGGGTGAGGAGTTCGCCTATTTCATGATCAGGGAGCTGTCGGTCAAGATAAAGATATTCCAAGGGTAGATCGATGACACCGAAGCAGTCAAATAAAAAGAAGGATGGGGAAATCGAGGGTGGCTTCTTCTCCCGGCTGTTCGGGTTCGGCAGGGAAGGCATGAAGAAGCGGACCTACAGACAGCTGAAAAAGGAGCTTGCGGCCTTCAAGATGGATTTGTACAAGCTGAAGCAGGACACCATTTCCGTGCCCTTTGCCAGGTCCCTCTACGAGATATACCGGCTCACCGGACCTCTGCGCCAGCTCGTCCACCTTGACAGAGCGGAAAACAAACTGCCCTATGCGTACGTTGAAAGTTTCATCCACTACTATCAATCGGAGAACGCACGGGATATCGCGGTCAAGCTTACCGAAGATTACATTCACAAGTATTCGGTGAGCCATGGTGCCAAAAACACCGTTACCTATATAGACAATCTTCTCAACGAGTACTTCAACCTCTTTGATCAGACTATCATCAACAAGATCAACCTTTACTACACCAACTTTCTCTACTTTATCAGGTTTGCGCACTTTGACTTCTTCCCCATACTGAGAGAGTTCGATGAAGATCTAGAAGAGGGGGTATTTCTGGAAAAACCGAATTTCCAGCCTGTCGACGGTTCCCTGCTCAGGGAGGAATTGCTCAAGCTGCACTACGCACTGAACCGTTTCACCACGGGCGAGAGCGTCGATCAGGGAATCGAGATCGTCTCTCAGCTCAAGAACGTGGAGCCCATGGGCAGGAATGCGGTCCATCGGCTGAAGCGGCTCATCAAGGAGTTTCAGGACAATCAGTACGTTTCGCTCATCGTGCGTGCCATCGATTTGACTCCCTCCTCCATCCCTATCAGGAAGCCCACCACCGTTGACATATTCAACTCTTACGCTTCGAAAAAGAAAAGGGACATTCGCAACACACTTCACACAGTCCAGAAGCGACAACGCGATCAGGCAGTTTCATCGATTGTTTCCCAGCTCTTCGGAGACGGCGCAGCCTCCCGGTTGAAAAATTACAACGACTCGAAGAACGATCAGCTTGCCGACATAGGACTGCCCATCTTCGAGTGCGCCACGGCCCTCAATTATACGAAAGCTTTTTCCATGGACCGATACAACGCATTCATCAGGAACATCATCAACGAGCTTATCATTGCTGGCTCCTTCAACAATAAAACCATTCTCAACAACCTCTCCAACAACTACTATGCCCTGAACAACCTGATCAAGAAAATCGACGAATTCGATGACGACCTCGATATCGACGGCTCCAGCGGTTCGACGCTCCACCGTTTCATTCGATCCGTCAACAAGGACAAAGGCTCGCGGGGCTTACTGGAAAAAACGATCAACAGGTTGAACAAGAAGGCCCGTCTCCTGATTACCGAGGAAGTGGTGAACGTTAAGGAGATGGCGTTCATCATCAAGAAGATACTCGACGAGTACAAATCCAATGCACCGACCATCATCTACAACATCAAGAAGATACGGAACAACAAGAACAAGGAATTCATCCAGGAACTCGTGGACTGCTACCGGTCCATCTACCTGTACCTGAAGCTCATGGGAAGCTACGTTTCACTCAAGGTCACCAAGGAGGAGGTCCTGAACCAGCAGGCAGAATTAAGCGACAGGCTGTAATCTCACCACTTTTTCAGACAGGGAGGGGATCATGGAGAAAAGAAAAAAGCAGTTATTTACCGGCATCATTATCATAATCATCAGCATCCTGGTACTGTACTTCAACCTGAAGATCTTCAAGGGAAGTTTCGGCAAACTGTGGCCTGCACTTCTGCTTCTTCTGGGTGTCGTGCTGTACATCACCTACTTTGTAACGAGGAAAAGGCATAACAGAGTCGGTCTGAGCTTTCTGGCAACCTTTGTGTCCATATCCTCTATCCCTCTCTTCATAATGACCTTTACCGAAGCTGCCAACTTCCAATACCTGTGGCCGGGATTTCTGCTCGCCATAGGATGCGGCCTCGTCACGGTGCATTTGTACGGCAACAAAAAAAAGGGTACACTCTTTCTCGCGCAGCTTCTGATGGCAATACCCCTATTGATATGGATCTTCCTTGCCATGCGCTCGAAGTTTGGGCTCGTCATCGGTGTGGTACTGCTCATGACCGGGGTAATCTTCCTGGCGCGGGGATTGATTCACGAAGTAAAGCCCTCCGTCGAAGTACGGGAGAATGAAGAGTTCACCGGGGAGCAGGGTGAGGAAGAGGGTGTGTAGAGCTGATGAAGAGAGTACGATTCAGTCCTTCTTCTCAAACAGAAAGAGGGGGCCTGTGATATGTGCGGGATCGTTGGTTACATAGGGAACAGAGCCATCATTCCATTACTCCTCGAGGGTTTGAAAAAGCTCGAATACCGGGGGTACGACTCCGCAGGAATCGCCCTGCTCGAAAAGGGTGAAATCTCGATCGTCAAAACCGCTGGTAAAGTCAGTGACCTGCAGCGCATGGTAAGGGGTCGTACTTCCGATGCGCACATAGGCATCGCCCACACACGATGGGCAACCCATGGGGAGCCCAACAGTGCGAATGCTCATCCCCACACCGACGGAAGCGGCGACATAGCCATCGTGCACAACGGCATCATCGAAAACTACAATGCACTGAAGACATACCTTGAGAAGCGGGGCCACACGTTCAAGAGTGATACAGACACTGAGGTGCTCGCCCATCTCATCGAGGAGAACGCGGACGGCGGACTTCTTGAAACCCTCTCAAAGTGTCTCATGGAGGTACAGGGCACATATGGTATCGCAGTTATAAGCAAGCGGGAACCCGATAAGATCTTTGCGGCACGGCGCGGAAGCCCTCTGCTCATCGGCAGGGGGAGAGGTGAGTTCTTCATCGCTTCCGACGTAGCTGCTGTGCTGCGATATACCAAAGAGATTGTCTACCTCGAGGACGGTGAGGTGGCGGAGATCTCGCGGGACGACTTCTGCGTCAAGAGCGCCGATTACGAGGATGTGCCAAAAGAGGTGCAGCAGATATCCTGGAACCTCGATATGATCGAGAAGAATGGATACCAGCACTTCATGCTCAAGGAGATTCACGAGCAGCCTCTGTCTTTGCAAAACGCGACACGGGGCAGGCTCAACCTCGAGGAGGGTACCGCCCGGCTCGACGGCCTCATTCACCAGCTCGATTACCTGAAGAACGCCACGCGCATCATCATTACCGCCTGTGGTACCTCGTGGCATGCCGCGCTCATTGGAGAGTATCTCATCGAGGAGCTTGCGGGCATACCGGTTGAGGTGGAATACGCCTCTGAGTTCCGGTATCGGAGCCCCATCATACGTCAAAACGACATCGTGTTTCTCATCAGCCAGTCCGGCGAAACGGCCGATACGCTCGGTGCGCTCAGAGAGACGAAGCGCAAGGGGGGTATAGCCCTCGGCGTCTGCAATGTCGTGGGCAGCACCATCGCCCGGGAGAGCGACGGGGGTGTGTACATCCACGCAGGACCTGAAATTGGCGTCGCCTCCACGAAGGCCTTCAGTTCACAGGTCATGGTGCTCAGTATGATCGCTCTCATGCTTGGTCGCATGCGTGCATTTCCCCTCGACCGCGGGAGAAGTGTGGTCAGGGCTCTACAGGAAATCCCTGAGCTCGTCAACCAGGTTCTCAGTCGGGACGACGAAATCAGGGATATCGCCTCCCGGCTCTGGAAGGACGGAAACGCACTTTATCTGGGGAGAGGTTACAACTTCCCCGTTGCCCTGGAAGGTGCGCTGAAGCTCAAGGAGATATCCTATGTCCATGCCGAGGGATACCCTGCCGCAGAGATGAAGCACGGCCCAATCGCCCTGATCGATGACAAGATGTTCACCGTGATCCTTGCCACGAGAGATGCAATTTACGACAAGATCCTGAGCAATGCCGAGGAGATCAAGGCACGAAATGGCAAGATCCTCTCAATCGTTACCAGGGGTGACGAGCGTATACGAAAGCTCTCCGACGAGGTCATCGAGCTGCCGGAAACCCTGGCCTTCCTGTCACCCATCGTCAATGTCATTCCGCTCCAGCTCCTGGCCTACCACATCGCCGTCATGCGGGGGTGCAATGTGGACCAACCGAGAAACCTTGCAAAGAGTGTTACCGTTGAGTAACAGTAACTCCTGTTCAGCAGCCACAGGAAGGCTCCTCTCTGATATATATCCGTATTGAAGAATGTCGATCCCCTTTCGAGAACGCAAGGAAAATATCCTCTTGTGCAAGGGAAGAGCTCCCGGAAAGGACATTGCACATTTAAAAACATATTCCAACCCTTCCTGAGATATTCAAGAATATCAGGTGTGCCCACATTATGAATTGAAAAAAACCAACCCGAACTTTTCTGTGTCCCCCCCTCAGTATCTTACATCCACCGTGCGCCAATGGACAGGAACTAGATTAAATCTGAGAATCGGAGAATAATATATAGCGTGTTTTGCAGCTGGATGTTACACTGAACATCCAGCGAGGAAATAAAAATATCCAATACGGCAGGAGGAAAGGAGTCATCAATGGCGAAAACGAAACAATCCCACCCGCTTACATTCAAAGCAGACCTCTCAAAACCGCCTTCAAGGGCTCTCTGGCTGCTGAAATGGCTGCTCCTCATTCCCCATTTTATCGTTCTCGCACTGTTGTGGGTAGCCTATACAGTGGTGGCCATCATCGCATTTTTTACAATCCTATTCACCGCCAAGTACCCACGTAAACTTTTTGATTTCAATGTGGGTGTTCTGCGGTGGACCTGGAGGGTCGGCTTCTATGGCTACTGGATTCTCGGCACCGATGAGTATCCTCCATTCAGCTTGAAATCTACGGATTACCCCGCAGACCTCGACGTAGAATATCCGGAGAAGCTGTCACGGGGTCTCATATTTGTGAAGTGGCTGCTTGCAGTACCCCATTACCTGGTGCTGGCTCCATTGATGGGCTTGGGACAGTGGAATAGAGCTGATTTTGGGTTTACCTTTATCGGCTTGATCTGGATCTTAGCAATCATAATTGCATTCCTTCTCCTGTTCACAAAAAAGTACAACAAGGACATATTCAAACTGAATACGGGTATAATACGCTGGATGTTCAGGGTCGTAGCATATGTCGGTTTGATGACCGATCAGTATCCACCCTTCAAGCTCGACGAATAGATCAATTTTCAGTGCTGTGAGGTTGAACTTGGTGACAGCTCAGGAATAACAGGAACTTCAACAAACTCCTATTCAGCAGCCACGGGAAAGACGTTCTCAAAAGTATACCCGTATTGAACGAAAAATCCTTTTTCGAGAGTGCAAGGGAAATACCTTCTTGTGCAAAGAAAAGGCTACCGGAATACATATTAAACCTCCAAGAGCATAATCCAACCACTCCAGAACATACTTCGAGGGTATTTACAAAGTCTCTGTTATTTTAACCATTCGCTTATTGTAATTCCTGCTAGAAATTTTTGAATCCAGTATTCTCAGAGAAAAAATACTCGGTGGTAAGAAGTGACTGTTATTATTTCTAAAAATACCCTGAAAACAATGAGACATCTCTATTCTGGACTAAACATCCTGGCTAGAGTAACCTTTTCAAATAAAGGCTGACGTCTTTCATCGGTCTGATTAGTCGAAAATTTATAATAGGTCGAGCTTTAAAGAAATTTAAAGAGATCGCTTCGCTAGTCGAATTTCTGTTTTAAACGGGAAAAGCACTTATTTTCGTTAAAAAACTGAAACAAACCATGCTTTTTAAACGAAGTTCTCAGAGATTACCGTGCAATATATCAGATTAAGCTACATTTATATACCGATGTGTGAAATTCAACCTATCGAAGCGATTTCTTTACATTCACCCTAATATTCAAATCGGTGGCTTGGAGCGACAAGCTTACTTTAAATCGTCAAATTGCGACTTATAAAAATAATTATCAATTATTGGAGCAGAAATGGAGATAAAAAAACCAACAGAAAGGCTGTACTTCATTGACAACGTCAGGGTATGGATCATTATGCTGGTGGTAGCGCATCACGCAGGACAGGCCTTCGGTCCTACCGGCGGTGCCTGGTTTGTATTCAACGCAGAACAGGTTAGGATGCTGGGTTCATTCTTTTATGTAAACGCTTCATTTTTCATGGGTCTGCTTTTTCTGATTTCAGGCTACTTCAGTGCATTCTCATATGATAGAAAGGGGGCTGGACGGTTTCTCAAAGACCGTCTCCGGCGAATAGGTATCCCGCTCCTCTTCTTCGCGCTGGTTGTGAACCTACCCCTTTCTTACTCAGCTTCCGGGACCCGGCTCACTTTTTTACAGTATGTCATCCGCCCCCACCTCTGGGAATGGCGTTTCCTGTACGCGCATTTATGGTTCCTTGGCCAACTGCTGGTATATGCTTTCGGCTATGCAGTAATTCGCCTGATTTTTTCGCGTGATCAATCAAAAAACACAGGGAAAGCTCCTGTCCCCGGGCATTGGGGAATCCTGATTTATGTAATCGTTTTGGGTATCGTATCTTCGTTTGTGCGCACATGGTTTCCCCAGGACCGGTGGGTAGTACTGCTGGTCCCATGGGAACCAGCGCATGTTCCCCAGTATTTGAGCCTGTATGTGCTCGGGATATTTGCATTTCGTCACGATTGGTTTCGCAGATTGCCTGACAGAACCGGAATGATATGGCTTTGGATCGGTATTGCCGCTGCCGGGTCAGTCTATGCCATCTCAGCCCTTCGATTGGCAGGACTTGTTCCCTCTGTTACAGTTACATCAACAGGCGGTGAGGTATCGTTCGCATTGATCTGGAATATAAGGGAGGCGTTTATCGCAGCAGGTCTCAGTGTGGGCCTTTTGACCTGGTTTCGCAAGCGATTCAACCGCCAGGGCAGGCTGATGGCAGCTATGTCCGCCGACAGTTATTTTGTGTACGTCATTCATCTGTACCTGGTTATTACACTTCAGAACCAAGTAATAGGATTTAATATGCCGGCGTTTATCAAGTTTGCCCTTGTGACGGTCTTTGGCGTGATAATATGCTTTTCAATAAGCCATCTGGTTAAAATGCTTCCATTTACAAAGAGGATCCTTTGATCAACGGCAACGCAGGCTAATACAAAATACGGATAAATCAAGAGGTCTGTATAAGTGTAATACCTTAATTCTTTATGGATTATATTTCTAGGAGTTGTCTCCTATGAAAGGTTATATCCAATCATGCTTCGTCATTCTCTCAGTTTATATTACTGCATTTGACTAAAACCACCCAAACTTGAATACAATGGTGCCTGTAATACTTCGTACGTCGCTACTGCTCAATCCGGGCATGCCTTGTATGTTATCCACCCATAGGTAGCCAATCCCTGCGTTTATCCTTAACCATTTCAGCAAATTGACCTCCCCATTGAGAGTCGGCTCAATATAGAAAAATTTATCTGAAACATACGCACCATCTCTCATTTCAACCTTGCCGCCTCCTATGCCCATATGAATCGTGAAATGAAGGACCGAGTCTGATCGCCATATGTACTCAAGCTCAAATCCACCATATTCCATTTGCAGATCGTTGCCATCAATCTTTACGTCGGAGGCTAAATCATAGAATCCGCCGCCGATCACAAAGGTATGGTTAATTATCCAACCACCGCGTCCACCGACTAAAACCCCCAAATCCCCACCTAGTGACATGAACTTCACAACCGGTCCACCGTATCCCCCACTGTCAAATCCATCACCAAAAAGTGTTTTCTCCTCAGCAAATGCTGCAACTGGAATTATCAAAACCAAACCGATGAAAACTAACAGATACTTCTTCATATCCCCCCTCCTTATCAATGTGTATAAAGCCTATGGTTTATGATCTTCTGCTCTTACGCCGCCCTCGATCCACTGAAAAATGCGGAGAACATAAAAACTCAATCCATTGTTACATGGACTCGATTATTGTACTGCTTCAATTCATAATTTGTTAAAATAACTCGACACATTAATATGAAAAAAGGATCATCGTAGAGTAATGAAGATCCTCTTCAGCCTCATCGACGAGATACCTCCGGAAAATAAAGAGGAACAACAGCGCTACTTCGGAGAAATCTTCCCAACCCCCAAACCCCTTGTCGTAGAGATCGGTTCTGGAAACGGCCACTTCCTCGTAGAATATGCCCAGAAGCATCCTGATTACAACTGCGTCGGCACAGAAATACTGGGCGGCCGTGCCAGAAAGTTCTGTCGGAAGGTTGAAAAGCGGTGCCTGCAAAATATTGTCATATTCAAGGGAGATGCCCGGCAGTTCGTGTGGGAGTTTTTACACGAGGTATCGGTCGCGGAGTTCATCGTCATGTTCCCCGATCCGTGGCCGAAGAAGCGGCATCACAAGCACCGCCTTCTCAGAGTCGCCTTCATCGCGATGCTCTACTACCGTCTCGTGCCAGGTGGAATGGTCTCGATCACCACTGACGATGTCCCGTACAGGGACTGGATCATCGATGAGTTCGCGAGAGCTGGGGGTTTCAGAAGCGTACATGAGAAAGGCTACACCCTGTATCCCGATCACCTTCCAAAGAGCCTCTTCGAGAAGCGATTTAGGGAGGAAGAAAGGGAACTCTACTTCATGCAGTACGAAAAAGTGTAGTTTCCGGGGTGGAGTTACTATCGAATTTACGGGCCCTTCATGCGGTTGATCCGGTCTCTGAGCTTTGCGGCCTTCTCAAACTCCTCTCTCTCCACGGCCTGCCGCAACTCTTCGACCAGACGCTGCTTTTTCGAAGGTGTGTGATGCTTGACGATCTCATCGGCCCAGTTCCGCAGGAAGGCAACCTCGGGTCTCGGAATCGAACTCTCCTGCCGGTTGGTGTCATACACCCGTTCGAGCCGATCGATACCGTGATTTATTTCGTCAACCGCCCGTGTCACATTCTTCGCTTTCAACGCGCCGAGCACTTTTGCTCTCGTATTCATCATCATGACGTAGGGCCGGTATTGCTCGAACTCCTCAGCCAGCTTCTCTTCGGCGGCATACTGTTTGACAAAATCGAAAAGCCGGAGATTTCGTGAGGTATCCCTTTCCGCTCTTCCGTAATCACCGATCTGGAAGAAGCAGAGGTAGCGGTAATAGTACTGTATACCTTCCTGCTGGAGAGCGTAACAGTCATCCTTATCGAGGGTGAAGTCTACCGAGGAACCGTACTTTCTCCTCATCTTTTCGACGATGTATTCGAAGTAATCCAGGAGGGATTCCTTGCCATGCGGATGCTTTCCGTCTGGCCGGCCCTCTTCCTCCATCTGAAGGAGCCCGAGATCGAGACGCATCTGGATCTTCATCCGGGCATCATCGCCCCGAATCTTTCGGACCATCATTTCCTGGCGGATGTCGTACTCCCAGGATTTGAGAGCATGCGATATGTCCTCACCGCGTCTTCGTTTGCGGAACATGTGCGGCCAGTCCTCAATCTAAAGGTGTGTAGTCACTGGTTTTCACCAGCTCTCTTTAATTGAGCGTGAATGACTAATCAGTTCTTTGCTGCCTTATGCTCTCTACCTTGTTCCAAAGACATGTGCGGTTGCACAAGGCGCTGCATGTTGTTCCTCAAGAACTAATTATAATGCACATCCCCTTAAATACAAGAACTATTTGAAACCGGCCTATGTATTGAGGCTTTCTATTTTCATGAGCTTGTCAAGCTTCACAATCTTGAATATCTGCATGATCGTCTCATTGGCGCCGACGATTCGTATCTTTCCACCCTTCTTATTCAACTCTTTGTAGAGGAGAACGATTTTTCCGATACCAGAGCTTGTTATCGACTTGAGCCCCGCCAGATCTATAACTACCTCTTTCGGATTCTTTTCGATGATGCCATTGAACACCTGGAACAGTTCGTCGCCCTGCTCTGTATGGATATCTCCCGTCAGCTTAACAGTAGTTCCACCATCACCATCAGAAACCGCGATCTTCATGCTGCTCCTCCTCTCCGTCATCCTTAAAAGAATAATAGAAATTTCCCTATATATCAATTCTTTTTACTCGATGGTGCCCCCCGTACTGAAACCATCAAAAATCTGCTCAGGATTGTCATGGCGGTATTGCACCATTGACCTATTCTCCATTCACCGTAAAATTAATGGTACATGTCCCTTCAGCAGGACCTCATTGCTCGTTTCCTTTCTGTTCCATGGGACATCTCGTCCTGAAAGGACAGTACATCACCATGCCGGAGAAGGCTCGTGGAAACCATTATCATAAGCGAACTGGCCCTTAAAGTCCACATCGGCGTAACGGAGAAGGAACGGCGCAAGTGCCAGAAGATACTGGTCAGTGTGGAAATGGTGCCTGCGACATGCAGGGAGGTCAATGACTCCCTCCACAGCACCATCGATTACTCTGAGGTGCGGCGGGGAATCAAATCCCTGTTTGAGGGCGAGCGCATCAATCTCATAGAAACCGTCGCCGCCCGGATCGCACGCTACGTACTTGATGAATTCAGGGCGAAGGGTGTCACGGTCAGCGTGAAGAAGCATCCTTACAGAGATACGGCACATGTGGGCTGCCGGTTGAGCCTCGGCAGGACAGATGGTGAAAATACAGAGCCTTAGCTCAAAGGAGAACTGCATGAAACTGACCGTACTGGGGACCTCTGCAGGTTTTGCAGGAAAAAACGACGCCTGTTCGTCCTATCTTATCACCCTGGCTGAAAAACACTACCTCATCGATGTGGGGCCTGGTTCTCTATCATCCCTGCAGAACCATATCGGATACAGGGAGCTGGACGCCATTCTCGTTTCACATCTGCACGCGGACCATGTGTCAGATCTCTACACCCTACGTTTCGCCGTGTTCATCGCCCAGAGGGAGGGCTCCATGCCCCACCCCTTTCCCATCCACATGCCCTTCCATCCCACAGATACGTTTTCATTCATAGAATCGAACATACGGGAAGAGTTTCACATCAGCGAGGTGGAGGAGACCAAGGTGCTCGATCTGGGAGGCATGGAAGTCCGGTTTCTCCGCACCCGGCATCCTGTACTTGCACATGCAATGCGGTTCGAGTATCGGGGAAAGGTATTCGTCTACACCACGGACACCGCCTACTTCGACGAGCTCGTTAGCTTTTGCAATGGAGCACACCTCCTGCTCGCAGAGGCCACCCTGCAGGAACGGGAGAGGGATCTCGAAGAAACGGGCCACATGACTGCCCGCACAGCGGGATCGCTCGCAGAGAGATCCGGTGCAAACCGGCTGGTCCTCACCCACATATGGCCGGAATACGATCGGAAAATCAGCCTTGCAGAGGCACAGACCTCATACCCTGGAAAGATAGACCTTGCAGAGCGGGGACTGGAGCTCAGCATCTGATCCCCTCGATTCTTTCTCGCGCGCGGCACGCTCCCACCCCGGAGGTTCCCCCAAAAACTCGCATGTAATATTGACCCTGCACTGTGAAAAAGGCTATCTTCTACCTACGATTCATGGCGCAGTCGTACAGTGTATTCCCTGGAGGAAGGATCGATGGATGAAAACATCATGATGGTTCAAGAAAAGATACAGCGTGAGAGCGAAACCCTGATCAAGCTTCGGGCAGAGATTGGCAAGGTCATCGTGGGTCAGGAGGAAATGATCGACAAGCTCCTCATCGGCCTCCTCACGGGAGGGCATGTGCTCATAGAGGGCGTGCCCGGTCTGGCAAAAACACTGACCGTCAGCACCCTTGCCCAGGTTCTGGACACCCGTTTTCAGCGCATACAGTTTACACCCGATATGCTGCCCGCCGACCTCATCGGTACCATGGTGTACAACCAGAAGACGAACGAGTTCCAGGTGCGCAAGGGGCCGATCTTTGCATCAATTATCCTGGCAGATGAGATCAACCGCGCGCCTGCTAAAACACAGAGCGCCCTTCTGCAGGCCATGCAGGAACGGCAGGTAACCATCAGTGATCAAACATACACCCTGGATAGCACCTTCATGGTCATTGCCACCCAGAACCCCATAGAGCAGCACGGTACCTATCCTCTGCCAGAGGCCCAGGTTGACCGTTTCATGATGAAGCTCAAGCTCCCCTACCCTTCCAGGGAGGAGGAGCTCGCCATCTTAAAGCTTCACGGATCCGGAAGGCAGCCGGAGGTCAACGCAATCGCCAAGCATCGGGACATCGATAAACTGACGGCAATGATACACACGATCTACATGGACGAGAAGATCGAACGATACATCGTCGATATCTCCTATGCTACCCGTTTCCCTGAGGAGTACGAACTACTCGATATCAAGGATCTCATAGCCTATGGCGCGAGCCCCAGGGCATCGCTCTACCTGAAAATCGGAGCAAAGGCCAACGCCTTTCTGAACGGCAGGGGCTACGTTATCCCCGATGACATTCGCGACATCGGGTTCGATGTACTGCGACATCGTCTCGTGCTCACCTATGAAGCCCAGGCAGAGGACATTTCCCCTGAGGATGTGATAGAGAAGGTATTCCGTGGTGTCGAGGTCCCGTGATGCTTCCCCAGGAGATCATCAAGAAGATCAGACTTATCGACATCAAGACCAGGTTGCTCGTCAACGAGATGTTCTCCGGCGAGTACCACTCCATATTCAAGGGGAGGGGGATCGAATTCAGTGAAGTGCGCGAGTACAGCGACGGTGACGACATCCGGTCCATCGACTGGAACGTGACAGCCCGGTTCGGAAGACCCTATGTAAAAGTGTATGAAGAGGAACGCGAGCTCACCGTGATCATCCTCTTCGATGTGAGCTCATCGACCCTGTTTGGAAGCAGGCAGATGAGGCAGCGCGACATCATGGTCGAACTGGCCGCCCTGCTCCTCTTCTCTGCCGTGGAAAACAATGACAAGGTAGAGGCGGTACTCTTTTCGGACATCATCGAGAAGTTCGTGCCACCCAAAAAGGAACGGACTCACGCACTTCGCATATTGCGCGAGCTCCTCTATATGCATACACGACACCGGGGCACCAACCTGAAGCTGGCCTGCGACTTCATAAATAACACCCATCCTAGGCGAAGCATCATATTCGTCTTCTCGGACTTCTACGATAGGGATTATGAAAAGCCTTTCAAGATGATGGCCAAACAACACGATGTGATTCCCATCGTGTTCAGAGATCCTCTCGAGGAGATCATCGCCGAACAGAGTGGCCTGTTCATCCTCGACGACATGGAGACCGGTACAAGACGGATCATCGATCTTGCTGACAGGAAAACCAGGGAGCTCTACCTGCAAAATCTGAAGGCGATGCGCATGGAGAGAAATCGGCTTTTCACGTCGACCGGCCTTGACTATATCGAGGTGTCGACCGATCGGCCCTACATCAAACCGCTGTTCGAATTCTTCGACAAGAGGGCCCGCAAGCTGTGAGACCAGAGGGCGTTATGACGCGACCGGTAAAAGCCATTATCATCCTCATCGTTCTCCTTTCCCTGCCAATCCTCCTGTCGGCCGGGAGACGCGCACGCGGTGAGGTCGAGTACGATATCCCATCAATCACCCTGACCCTGCTTTCCGACAGACCTGTAACCATCGGCGACCCTGTTGACCTGGCACTGTCCGTTTTTCATAAGAGGGGAGATACTGTTCAGTTCCCGGACCAGGAGCAGGATTTATTGCCTCTCATGTTGAGAGATTTTTCGGTCAAGAAAAGAAAGATCGGGGACGGCACGGTGAAAACTATGGTCATCTACACGATTTCCGTCTTTCAGACAGGAGAGGTTTCGTTGGAACCCCTCACCGTTTCAGTGGGAAGCGCTGAACTCAGCACCAAGCCCCTGACCATCACCGTTCTCTCCGTCCTTCCTGCCGACGAGGAGAACCCGGAACTCAAAGATATTGTTCCACCCTATCGGGCACGGATAAGGACCATAACAGTCGTGTTCATCCTCCTGGGCATCTCATCAGCCTTTGCCGCATTCATTGTATTCAAGCGGTTTCTCATACGGCCGAAACAGGCACCGAAGACGATCGTCGAGAGCGAAACCTTCTTTGACCCTTACGGGTACTCACTGGGGCAGCTCGAGACCATCAGAAAGAAACACGAACAGAAAAAAGCGGATTCAAAGATAGTATACACCACCATATCCCAATCCCTGAAAATTTTCTTCGGAAGTCTTCTATCCATACACGCCCTCGAAATGACCACGTCAGAGATGAAACGTTATCTGAAGCGCACCAGTACAATTCATGCGCAATCGAACCATCTGATCAACATCCTGCACCGGAGTGACATGGTGAAGTTCGCCAGGGAGATCCCGGCCCGCAAAAGGGTCGAGCAGGACATCGATCAGTCAATAAGCATTATAAAGGAAGCGCACCAAAAAGTAAGCGCCTTACCGCTTGCGGAGGGAGGTGAGCACTCCAATGGCGTTTAAGAATCCCTTTATACTCTGGGGGCTGGTGATACTACCCGTTCTCTACTATATCCTTTTCATCAGGGAGCGTGAGCGTACCTTCAGCACGCCGTTTTCCGACCTGTTCCCCGCCAGGACCACACTTCGCATACAGATCTTTCTCTTTGCGAGGTTGCTTCTCATCCTCGCGCTTGGGCTCTTCATCGTTGCTCTTGCCCGTCCCCAGAAGGGGTACATAGAGGAAACCATCGAAACCGAGGGTATCGGCATCGTCCTTACCCTCGATATATCCTCCAGTATGAAGGCGGAGGATTTCAAGCCCAACCGGCTCGGCGCTGCGAAGAGTGTGGCCAAAGAGTTCATCAGCGGACGGAAAACCGACAAGATCGGTCTCGTCACGTTCAGTAGAAAAGCCGTAACCCAGAGCCCCCTGACCATCGATTACAACATACTGTACGACTTCATCGATACCATAGAAATCGGCATGATCCCCGACGGGACTGCGATCGGGAACTCCATTGCAGAAAGTTCAAAACGCCTTGCCGGGGGCAAAGAGAAGAGCAAGGTTATAATTCTGCTTACCGACGGCATCAATAATAGCGGTGAGATCGATCCGATCACGGCTGCACAGGCCGCCAGGGCTCTGGACATCAAGATCTACACTATCGGTGTGGGGAGCATGGGAAACGCGCCCTACCCCGTTCAGGACCAGGTCTTCGGTACGCGCTACGTTTCAGTGCCCGTGCAGATCGACGAAAAGGTGCTCAGGACCATCGCACAGATCACGGGGGGAAGGTACTTCAGGGCAACAGATACGCAGAAACTTGAGGACATCTACCGGGAGATCGATAAGCTCGAGAAAAGCAAGATCGAGATAAAACAGTACCGTAAAACCAGAGAGCAATTCACAACCCCCCTGCTGGCAGGTATACTGCTGTTCTGTCTCTATGTGACGCTCTCGAGAACCTATTTGAAAACGATCCCTTAGATTCGATCGGTGATAGTACATGGAAACCATTCGATTTGCTGACCCCGCATTCCTGTATCTGCTTGCGGCAGTACCACTGGTATTCTTGCTGTTTCTGCTCGCCCACAGGAAGCGTATGAATGCTCTTGACCGGATGGGTGTGATGGATACCATGAACGGCTTTTCCAGGGGTACGCTGCGTGGCTCGATCAAGAGGGAGGGACTCTTCGCAGCTTTAGCCCTCCTCTTCTTCATCGTTGCACTCTCGAAACCCCAGGCCGGTACACGCCTCGAACCGGTCACCATCACGGGATCGGACATCTACATTGCGATCGATCTTTCCCAGAGCATGAAGGCAGAAGATATCAAGCCCAACCGGCTCGAGCGCGCAAAGATAGATGCCCTGGAACTAATCGAATCCCTGCAGGGAGACCGCGCCGGTATCATCTTCTTTGCCGGAGATGCCTTTGTGCAGTGTCCGCTGACCAGCGATTACGACGCCCTGACCACGGTTATAAATTCGCTCACCATCGAAACAGCCGTATCGAGTGGAACCTCCCTTGCCGCTCCCCTGGACCTGGTCATGAACGTGTTCAAACCAGAGGAAGACAGGTATGCAGTGCTGCTCCTGCTCACAGACGGAGAAAACACAGGGTCCGATCCTGAAAAAACCGTGCGGGAATTGGCAAACCGGGATATCAAGGTATTCTGTATCGGCATCGGCACCAAGACCGGCGCCCCCATACCGGTATTCGACGAGAACGGGAAGAGAACGGGATTCAAGAAGGACCAGCAAGGCAAAGTCGTCATTTCACAACTCGATGACTATCTTCTCAGAAACATCGCCGAGCAAACGAGGGGGGAGTATTTCAAGACAACCGACACCTTCGATGAGATCCGGCGGTTCATCTCGGCCCTGGAAACTTTGAAAAAAAGAGAATACGAGACGAAACGCTACACCGTGTACGAGGAACGGTTCCAGATACCCCTTGCCCTTGGCATACTTTTCATGGTCCTGTACGCACTGACCACGGTCCGCTTGAGGAGGGAGGAGCAATGAACAGGATACGCATACTTTTTCTCTGCCTTTTCATTCCAGCGCTCACCCTTACGGCATCCGAGAGCAGAGGTGACTCCTATACTAGGGTCATGAGAAAGGGAAACCGTTACTACCGCAACTCCCTCTATCGGGAGGCCCTCGGATACTTCGAGGAGGGCATCCAAAAGAACGGCAAATCCGTGGCACCGCTTTTCAACACAGGCACCACGTTGTACAAGATGGAGGACTATGTACGGTCGATCGAGACACTCAGCGAGGCCCTGAAACGGGCCGATGACGAGGACCAAATCGCTCAGATTCACTACAACCTGGGAAATGATCACTTTCAACTGGGTAACTACGACAAGGCTGTGGTGCACTACATAGAAGCCCTGAAGAAAAATCCCCATGATCTCAATACAAAGTTCAACCTGGAGCTTGCTCTGGAGAGGCTGTCCAATCAAAGTACTCCTGCACAGGAAGAAGTGCAGGATGAGAAGGGTGACGGCGGCATACAGCCCTCGGAAGGTGACACCACGGAGGAGGGAGAACACAAGGGAAGCTCGGGAGAGCAGGAACCCGGTGAGCGTGAATTCTCACAGGAAGAGGCGGAGCGGCTCGTGGACTCGGTGAACAACGATCAATCGGAGATCATGAACGAGATCATTCAGAACAGGGCTGGAAGGGTTCAACATGAAAGGGACTGGTAGATATATTCTCCTCATATTTCTCCTGCTGGGTGTCCCGTTCTCGGCGCCCTCCGAGGAGCGCATCGTTAACGTCTTTTCGGAGGTCGACGCCGATGAGATCGGTCTACTCGATACCCTGACGCTCACCGTGACCGTGGAGGCTGAAAACATCAAGCGTATGCCCAAACCCGAGGTTCCCGAACTGCACTTTTTCACCATCCTCAATGAAAGCACGAGAACACAGTCGAGTATATCCATCATCAACGGAAAGGCCTCTCGCAGGAAGATCATCTCCTTCGTCTACACCCTGAAACCTGAAAAGAAGGGTACCTTCACCATCGATCCGGTGAAGATCCGCTATGGAGGTGAGATGTACAAAACCGAGCCCCTGCTCATAACGGTTGTGGAGGGAAGAAGGAAGGGTGAGGAAGGACCGTTGGCGTTCCGCGATGGAACAGCTATCGATATGGAGAAACTTCGCCGTGATATCTACGTGCAGGTAAAAGCCGAGAGGACTGAAGTCCTCGAGGATGAGCAGCTCTTTCTGACCTATACCCTGTACTCACGGCTCGACATCGACTCCATTTCTCTCAAACAGAATCCCAACTTCCCGGGGTTCTATATTGAGGACATATATAATGCAACACGGCTCGAGTACCGGAAGGAGGAAGTCGATGGCCGCATCTACACCACATCGCTCATCAAGAAGGTCGCGCTCTTTCCACTGAAGCCGGGCACCTATGCCCCCGAACCGCTGATTCTCGAGGCAACGGTCATCGTCAAGAGCGATGATCTCTTCGACGTGTTCGGGAGGCCTTACACCTTTGACATCGAAAGTGATGCATTCACGATCACGGTCAAGCCTCTGCCCGCCGCAGGTACGGGCATTCGCTTCAGCGGCATCGTGGGGAACCTGGAATCTGAATTGAGCACACCCGTGTACAACGTGCGCACCGGAGAGTCCACGACATGTTATCTCACGTTCAAGAGTACGGGTAACCTGAATGTCATCGACGACCCGGGGGTGGTCCTTTCCAAACGCGGCAGGGTCTACCTATCGGAAACCATACGGGATATGGTGGAGGAGAAAGACAAGGTCTATTTCGTAAAAAAATTTGAATACACCATTATTCCTGAGGAGAGTGGCCCGCTTCAAGTCAGCACCAATGATATCAGCTACTTCGATACCACGGCACGTCAGTATGTGACACTCGCCGCAGAACCGGTACAGTTGACCGTTACGGGAGAGGACATCGTCCGCGAGCGGCCAATTCGAAGTGAACGGAGCCTGTTCGGTGCCGGTACCCTGCAATTCATAAAGGGTGATGTCAAATCACTGAAAAATATACGCGTGTCACCCCTGCGGTCGTTCCCCTACTTCATCTATCATCTGGCGCTGGTGGTCGCCACCGCTTCGCTTTTCCTGATTGTTTTGAAGAAGGAGAAGCTGGCAAAGAACGTGGAGCTTCTGAAAATGAAACGGGCCCGCTCTTCGGCGCTGGGCCTACTCGAACACACACACGCACAGATCCGTCACCACGATCTCTCGGAAGCGGTCAGCACCATATACCGTGCCCTCACCTCCTATGCTGCTGACAAGTCGGGGCTTTCACCACAGGATGTAACCGGCAAGACGGCAGCCCACGCTCTGGACCGGATACCCGGTCTTGAAGGGTCTACGAAGAGTGAGTTTTTACAACTTTTCAATACCTGTATGATGATCAAGTTTTCATCGGACAGGCCAGAGAACGATGACTTGGTCCGCGATCTCCAGGAAAACTCGGTGCGTATCATAAACCGGATGGAAAGTGAGTGGGCTAACAATCAACGGAGAGTCATATGATACGGTTTGTACCACTACTGGTCGTGTTCATCTTCTTTCTCGCCAATACGGCGTTTTCGAGTGTCGAGAACGCAGAGATCTACAACAGTGCGAACGCGCATTATACGAACAAGGAGTACTTCGAGGCTCTCGAGCTGTACCTCGAACTTGCGAATCGCGGGATTCAAAACCCCGCTCTCTTCTACAATCTCGCCAACACGTATTTCAAAATTGGAATGAAGGGGTATGCCGTACTGTACTTCGAGCGGGCGCTCCTCCTCAAACCCTTTGATGGCGACATCCGGGCAAACCTGAACCACGTTCATGCACAGCTCGAGGACAAGATACTGCCCCTGTACGATGAAGGTATGTTCAGAATCATGAAAATAGCTCTCTCCTTTATACGGATCAAGATAACGGTGTATCTGGAATCGGTACTGCTTGGCCTGCTGATTATACTGCTGTTACTCTTTCTCTTCCTTCCCCACTACAGAAAGCGCTTGAAGAAAACCATCATCATCATCGGAGTTCTCTATGCGGTGGCGCTGATCGGCATGATCTCGCAATATACCTATAATAAACGCCATCCCGAGGGCATCATCCTCCAGAAAGCCCTCGACGTCAAATCTTCCCCCCTTGCCGAGAGCGAGACCCTGTTCACACTTCACGAGGGTACCAAGTTCAAACTGATCGAACAGAGGGGAGATTGGGTAAGGCTCGCCATCGCCGATGGAAGGCAGGGGTGGATGGATCAAGAGGGTGTGGAATTCATCAGCAACGGCAAGCTCAGGTAAGGGGTCTAGCGGAGAGGACCGATCCAGGGGATATCCTTTTCCATGAGAGCCTGCAGATCGAGAACTTCCTTTCCCATCACGCTGCTCAGTACCATGCCGGGGAGATCCGTGCAGCGCTCAACCCGATCGATGAGCACGGTATCCGAGGTTGCAATCAGGTCACGGGCATGATACTCACCAATGAGGGTATCGGGGCTTCGCACCACCTCGACAGCCGAGGGGATATCCGCATTCTTCAGTGCTTCACGCAAAAAGCGCGCGAACTCGCCACTTCTGGAAACGGGCTCGTCGAGAAAGAACAGGAAGTGCGATATGTTCTGCGTTAAACCCAGCAGGCAGCGAATCAGCAGGTCTGTCGCCTGCTCGGTTCGCGCTCCGAAGGTGTAGTTTCCGTACACACCAGAAATATCCCTCGTAAATCCGTCGAGAGCACGAAACACCACTCTTCCCCTCAGGTAGCTCTCGATGGTGATGAAGACATTGTAGCCGTCAACCACACAGGATGTCGTAAATTCCTGGTTTCGATCCACCCGTTTACGGGTTCTGCTCTCGCACTCCCCCCGGGTAAACACACCCCGGTAGAGCACCATCCGTTCATTGCCGCTCAGACGGTACCTGTTGCCGACGAGTGCAATGGCTGACTTTCTGGGATACCCCTTTTCGAGGAGATACAGAAGGTCCTGAACGGCCTCCTCAATCGTTTTACGCAACTGTTTCATGGTTCGTGCAAAACAGTAAATTGTTCACCGTCGACGAATTGGTTATATTATAGAGCGAATGACATGTGCAGTACAATGTTAAAAGGGGGTACCTGTTTGTCTCATCGTTTTCACCGGTATGGAATGCTGTGCAGGGTCGCCCTTTTCATCCCATTCTTCACCGCCTCGCTGCTGTACGCCGGTGGCAACAGGAAAACCTCCGAGACTGATGGGATCCAGTTCTGGCATTCCGTTGGCACCTACAACAAGGAAGTGCTCATCTCCATTGTTGGAGATTACAACAAAACTGAACAGCAGCCGCCTGTACAGGCCGTTTTTCAGGGATCGGACAGTGAGCTGTACCTCAAACTGCTTTCGCAGGAAAAACTTCCCCATCTCGTGCTCATACCGGTCCAGTACCTGCAGGCACTTAGGGAAAACGGTGTCCTGGCTGATGCCGCTCCATTTATACCGAACCGGACAAGAGAGGATATTGACCTCAAGTACTGGGACGCCGTTTCAATCGATGAAGGCATCTACGGCGTCCCCTTCTCTTTCGACAGCACCATTCTGTACGTTAATCAGCACATCCTCCGCATATCCGGCACCCGGCAACACAGTGAACCGGACGCCTGGGAAGAAATCATCCCCATCCTCGCAAAGATACGGGACAACACAGACGAACGATGGGGTCTCTACATACCTATGGAGAGTCTCCAGCACTTCACAGCCTTCGTTGAGAGTTATACAGGAAAAGCAGTGCAGGAGGACCGGAAACTGGTTGTAAACGCTCCTGAGACCCTGGACGCAATGACCACCCTGCAGAACTTCGTGTATCGGGACCGGTTCATGCCTCCGAAGCTCACTTCCACGGAAGCGGAACAGCTATTCCTCAGTGGAAACCTCGGCATTCTGATGGGATCGAGTTCCCAGCTCGTCTTCACACAGACAAACCTTCCCTACGATCTTACCGCGTGGGGCATGCCTTCACCCGGTGATACAGCACCGATCATTTCGGGTAGCTGTCTCGCCATCACCAGTGCAGGTATATCCAGGGGAAGAGACATCTTCCAGTTCATCGAATACCTCATCAACCATGAAAACGCCATCAAATGGCACACCCACACGGGCTCTCCCCCCATACAGAACAGCACAAAGGGCTCGCTGGACCTGCTCATCTTCTACGAGGAGAACCCCAACTACATGACACCCATCATCGAGCTCGAGAGGGGTCTGGTGTTCGCCCCCCGCTTCGATATCTACCGTGTGGACGGTGTCATACGCCGTGCCCTCGATAGAATCATGGTAGGCGGCGAAGAACCCGCGCGCATCCTGAATGACCTGCAGCGGGAGCTCGATATGCTTCTGCTTACGACCATGTGAGGGTTATGCAAGCTCAGAAAAGTGTGCCGCACAAAAGGTTTGCCGGCCGGGATTCTGAGCGAACAGGTGGAAGGGATGCCTTATCATGAACCTACGATCTGCTGCAGTGTCTCATTACCCACGAATATCTTGAGAAGACGGCGCCGTATTTCTGCGGAGATGTCGATGAACTTCACTCCCACGTCCCAGGTCTTGATCCGGTAGATACCGCTGCCCTTGAGCTCCTGCTTTCGTACCACATAGCCCCTTGTGATCTCCCTGTTCAGCAGGCTCAGATTCGAGAAATCCAGTACCGCTTCGTCACCTATATCGAGCTTGAAGTCGTCGTAATCGTGTATCTCGATACCCAGACCCCCTTCACCGATACTCTTGACGAGAACCGGTTTTCTCTTGTGAAGGTTGGGGTTGGTGATACCGGCAATCTTTGCCACTACGAGCCGTGGGTGTTTACGCACCTGTTCGAACTCCTTGCTGTACTCGCAGAGTCCCTCGAGCTCGTATGACCTTGTATCCTTCAGGACATATGGTGACGCCTTGACTGAGGCCTTGAGTAGATAGGAGAAGGGTCTGACCTCCCGCGCCGTTGCCGAATCGATGAAGATACGGTTGTCCGAAGCCATCGACTGAAGACGCGCAGCCCTGTTGATGCAGTTACCCACGAGGGTGTACTCCTTTCGCGATGAAGGGCCGACGAACCCGGTCACCGCATCCCCTGTACCGACGCCGATACCGATCTCCAGTGGAGACTCACCGATGCTCACAAGTTCCGGAATGAGCCTGAACATGCCGATGCGGATATCGATAGCTGCACGAATGGCGTTGTACACGTCGCTCTTCTTTGTTAGCGGTAGTCCCCACACTGCCATAAGACCGTCACCGATGTACTTGTCGACGACCCCGTCATACTTCCTGACGATGGAAACGAGCATGCGGAAATATATATCCAGGAGTTTCAGCACCTTCTTGGCGCTGTGTTTCTCGAGGAGGAAGGAGAAACCTCTCATGTCGATAAACATGGCGGTTATCTTCTTGAACTCCCCCAGGGGATCTATCTGCGTTTTTTCTTCTCTCAGTCTCCGCGCCAGATCAGGGGGAATATGGACGGTGGGCACAGCCGTCTCCTCAGCGTACTTGGGCAAACTTCGAATTTCATATATCGGTACAAAGATGCTGCATGCTCAACCTTACCGCATATAGGGCTTTGAGAACTTCGGTGTCAAAGCACGGTTGCAAACACAGTTTCTTAAGAAAAATTGCACGGGCAGCACAAAAGAACCCATCGACGAGCGATACGCGCTCGTAGCGACCTCCCTCTGACTTCGTAGCTCGACCTCGTTGGTCGGTTGCAGAGTTTGCACCAGACACTAATCATTTCATTGAATTACATCATCGCTACGATAGTACTACCCTATACTGAGCATTGTAGCGCGATTTCCCAATTTTTCAAAAATATTAGCAATTCCTGAACTTCCAAGGCCATATTCCGTGCGAAAGGTTCATGCGCTGTGACCCATGAAGGAAAGCTACGGGCTTCAATCAACATAAACGAGCCAGTTGAAGGTGTCGGGCCGTTCACCGATCTGAATGCCCCTGAGCTCATCGTAGAGCTTTCTTGTTGTCTCACCCGGGCTCCCATCCCCCACGGTGTACCGCCTCCCTTCGTACGTGACGGACAGTATTGGAGTAATGATTGCGGCCGTACCCGTGACGAAGATCTCATCGGCAGAGAACAGCTCGTCGTAGCGAATATCCCGCTCCTGAGGAATCAGCCCGAAACGCTGCTGTGCGATGATAAGCACTTCGTTTCGCGTCGTGCCCGGCAGGACTGAACCACCGAGCCGGGGAGAGGAGAGCACGCTATCCCTGATGAGAAAGAAGTTTGCGGAACCGACCTCCTCAACGTAGGTGGAACATCGGGCATCAAGGTAGAGCACCTCGTCGAAACCCTCAGTCTTGGCTAGAGCCTTGGGCTTGAGGGAGGCGGCGTAATTGCCAACGGCTTTCACACCACCAGTACCGTACAGGGGCGCCCGATGAAAATCACTCCGTATCTGCAGATGTATTCCGCTGAACCCTCCCTTGAAGTATGGCCCCACAGGCGACATGAATATGATGAACATATACTCCCTCGCCGGTGAAACGCCAAGCATCTCGCCTGCGCCGAAGAGGATGGGGCGGATGTACAGGTCCCCTTTGCCATAGGGCGGAACGTAATCTCTGTTCTCACGGACTAGGGCTTTGATCGCATTGACGAAGTAATCCTCGTCCAGCTCGGGCATGCACAGTCGCCTGCAGCCCTCGTTCAGTCTCCTGGCATTGGCCGCGGGTTGGAACATGGCGATTCTGCCGTCCTTGGTACGGTAGGCTTTCATGCCTTCAAAGAGCCCCTGGCCGTAATTGAGTATAACGGCCGAGGGATAGAGTGGAATGGTACCGTAATCCACGATCTCTCCCTCGTCCCACGATCCGTTTGTATAGTGCGCTACAAACATCTTGTCCGCAGGGTTGATGTCGAATCCCAGGCGGTCCCAGTCGATTTTCCTCATAGGGCAGTCCTCAGCCTTTTCTCGAATCGGTCACATAACGTTGTCCCGTGAAAGAGACAGGCACGATATTCGTTTAAGGTAACAGAATAATGGTGATTTAAAAAGAAATATTTGAGCATGTTCTGTTGCATCGAACCTGTGATGGTAACGCCCCGAGCAACACCATGTGCCGGTGGCTTTGTAACTCATCATTGAACGATAGTGCACGCACTCCTACAATGAGCTGGCCCGAAGTTATGGAAATTCAAATTACCTCTGAGTATATTGCGGTACAGCAGGTGCTTACTCCGCACTTGAATTACCGGGACTGGGATTGACATGATCAAAGTCGCGAATCTTCACCTCTCCTTCGGTGCGCAGGTGCTCTTTGAGGATATCAGCCTCACCATCGGCAGAGGTGAGCGTGTAGGGCTTGTGGGAAGAAACGGCAGCGGCAAGACCACGCTTCTCAACATCCTGGCGGGCCTTGTGCAACCCGATAGCGGAGTCATTTCCACATCCAGAGAGTATTCAGTTTGCTATATGCGGCAACAGAGTTTCTTCTCTCAGGACACGGTACGCCGTGAGGCGTACGCCAGTTTGCCGCCTGCCCAGAAGGAGGATACCTGGCGTGCCGATAAGGTCCTCTCCGGACTGGGTTTCACCGAGCGGCAGTTTGATCAGGAACCACACGCCCTGTCGGATGGTTTTCAAGTGAGGCTCAACCTCGCAGAAACGCTGATCACTGGAGGCAACCTTCTCCTGCTCGATGAACCAACAAACTATCTAGACATCCTGTCCATCCGATGGCTCGAGCGTTTTCTTAAGTCGTGGCCGGGAGAGCTGGTGGTCATCACGCACGACCGGAGCTTCATGGACAGCATCTGCACCCACACCATGATGATACACCGCAGGCGTATCAGAAAAGTCAGGGGAACAACGTCAAAACTGTACGAGCAGGTGGCCAGGGAGGAGGAGATACACGAGAAGACCAGAATCAACGATGAGAAGCGTCGAAGGGAAATCGATGAATTCATCAACCGTTTCAGAGCCAAGGCCCGACTGGCTGGTCTCGTGCAGTCGAGGATAAAATCTCTTCAGAAGAAAGTGCAGCTCGAAAAGCTCGAGCGTATCGAAACCCTCGACTTTTCCTTCAACAGCATTCCCCTCGCTGCCAAATACCTCATGGATGTGAGGGGCATCTCATTTTCCTATGATGGCTCAGGGCAACCGCTCATTGACGATTTGTCCCTGGTCATCACGCGCAGGGACCGTATCGGCATCATCGGCAAGAACGGAAAGGGCAAGAGCACGTTCCTGAAACTCCTCAGCGGAGCTCTCCAGCCGCAGAAGGGCGTGATCAGACCGCATCCCGGGACCTCGATCGGTTATTTCGGTCAAATGGGTATTGATCTCCTCCATGAAGAATACACCATTGAGGAGGAGCTGGGTTCGGTTCGAAGCGGTCTGCCACGCCGGGAGATACTGAACATCTGTGGCTCCATGATGTTCAGCGGCGAGATTTCGCAGAAGCGGATCGGTGTCCTCTCAGGAGGAGAACGCAGCAGGGTTTTGCTCGGAAAACTCCTGCTCACGCCGGTTAACATGCTTCTCCTCGACGAACCTACCAACCATCTGGACATGGAATCCTGCGATTCCCTTGTGTCTGCTATAGACCGCTTTGACGGGGCGGTTCTCATCGCCACACACAACGAGCTGTTTCTCCATACCCTGGCCGCGAGGCTGGTCGTGTTCGACAGAGACCGGCCCTTCTTCTACGAGGGGAGCTATCAGGACTTCCTGGAACGACGGGGATGGGAGGATGAGCGTGAGCCTGAGGAGTCCCCCTCTTCCGAAAGGAAAGAAAAGATTCAGCGCAGAGAGCTTCGCACTCGAAGGGCGGAGATCATCGGCGAACGATCCAAAATGCTGGGGCCGGTGGAAAAGCGCATCACAGAACTGGAGCGTAAAATCGAAACCCTGGAACGGATGTTACACGAAAACAACTACTCGATCATCGACGCGTCCACGCGGGGCGATGGAGGTGTCATCCAGGAACTTTCGAAGAAAGCCCACCGTTTGCGGGCTCGCATCGACGAGCTCTACAAAGAATTGGAGGACCTTCTCGAAGAGCACGAGAGCCATTCCAGACGTTTCGAGGAGATGCTCCGAAACCTGGAAGCGTAGACAAAGATGCACTGGGTAAATTCCGGTGCTTCATTCCTTCAAAGCGAGAGGGCTATGCCGATGGGGCAGTGATCAGAACCCTGCACATCGGGGAGTATAAAGGCTGAACGGATAAGGTCTTTCAGATTGTCACTGATAAAGAAATAATCGATTCTCCAACCCACGTTCCGCTCTCGTGCCCTTGACTTCAAATCCCACCAGGTGTACTGGTCGGGCTCCTGGTTGAACATCCTGAAGGTGTCGAGAAAGCCGCTTTCGATGAACCGGTCGATCCAGGCACGCTCTTCTGGAAGAAAACCCGAAATCTTCTCGTTCTCCTTTGGACGGGCAAGATCGATCTCCTGATGGGCCGTGTTCACGTCACCACACACGATGAGTTTCTTGCCCTGCTCGCGGAGTGCCTTGACTCGTTCGAGAAAGGCCTCATAGAAATCCATCTTGAACTGAAGCCGTTCTTTTGAGGCCTTGCCGTTTGGAAAATAGACGTTGAATAGTATGAAGTCCCCGTAATCTGCCATCAGGGTTCTCCCTTCGGGGTCGAACTGCGGAACGCCGAAACCTCTTTCGATCTGCACGGGTTCAAGGGTTGTGTAGAGTGCCACACCGCTGTATCCCTTGCGCTCCGCCGATGCAAAATATGCGTTGTAGCCCTCCGGACTCTTCAGCTCATCGTCAAGCTGCTCTTCCTGGGCCTTGGTCTCCTGGATGCAGAGTATGTCGAATTGTTCACGCTGAAACCAGTCGGCAAATCCCTTCTTTTGTACGGCACGTATGCCGTTCACGTTCCACGAGAGAATCCGTATATCCTTCATGAAATCCTCCTCCGCGTCCACCCTATGCTCATTACATAAGGTAGTATCAAACTGAGGTATAATGAACTAGAAGGTTGCATTTGGATAGAGTCGACCTGCAGAAAAAAGTATCTGCTTGGTTAATATTTAAACAGAAAGAGCAGGGCCACGCCGCTGACGGCGACCAGCGCACCGAGGATCTCTTTCAGGGTCACCCGCTCCCTGAATATGATCATTGCGGGCGGGATGATGAGAACCGGCACAATGGCCATGATTGTCGAGGCCACACCCGCCACCGTGCGCTGCACGGCCAGCAAGGAGAAGGACACACCCAGAAAAGGTCCGAAAAAAGCCCCGAGGGATATGTTCACCATTGCCCTGCCGTCCCCCAGGGCCCTGAAAATCCTGGGCCAGGTTCTTATGATACTGAAAAGTACCGTAAAACCCCCGATACCGGCAATGACCCTGATCTGTGTGGAGGCAAAGGGATCGTAGCCCGCCATGCCATACTTGCTCAAAACAAGGCCTGTTGCCTGACCCAGTGCGCCGCCGAGGGCGAGCAGGATACCCGATACAGGGTGGGAGAGCCGCATGCGCTGTCCCTGCTTCCGCTCGAGCACCACGAGAACGATTCCTCCGATTGTGAGAGCCATGCCCATGATGTTCCAGGAGGTCAGGACCTCTCCCATGAGCATCCACCCGATGAGTGCCGTGAAAAGGGGAACGAGCGCCATGATGAGCATTGAGATCCGAGAACCGATGACCACGAAGGCGTGGAAAAGGAACAGGTCCCCCATGACGAACCCCACCAACCCTGACAGGGAGAGCCAGAACCATTCATGGGGACCGGCGTCAAGGGGAAGCGGCATCCCCCGAACGGGAAGGGTGTACAAACTCAGGAAGAGGAGTGCAATGACAAGCCTGATGAGGTTGACCGAGAGTGAACCGACCCGCTTCCCGGCAGACTCGAATACCATGGCACTGACCGTCCAGCACCCTGCGGTCAGCAGTGCTGCAATCTCTCCAAGGTATCGCTGTATCATGTGCGGCAGCGCAATCCCTGACGTATCGTTAGAAAGCGATAAGATACTGCCATCGATGTTTTTTGTAAATGGGTTATAAGATTGTTAAAAAATTCATTATTTTTCCCTTGACTTCCCTCTCCGATTGCTTATTATTATGAAAAAGTTCCCGGCTCTCCATACCTGATACTTCATTGCGCCAGCTGCTCACCGAGAGCCGGGCACCTTTTTTCACTCCCTCCAAAGTCTCCTGCTTTCTGCCAAAGAAGCGACGTAAAACCGTACCCAGGGCTTAGATCTTCATAATAAAATATCGACAATAAGTACCAGCGGTTTGCCATAGAGAAGCACCGCAGCACGATCCGAAGAACCTGTATAAAAACGAGCGGCTATAGCTCATTTTACAAGAGGGCGATGCTTTCCACGGAGCCGGTACAAGAAATACAATGCACATTTATTGTCATAGATGTATAATAGTGAACACTGGAAACATGGCATTATCCGAGCCGAGGACGCATCTATGTTTGTCAAGAGGGATGCACCCTTCATCCTCTTAGTCCTAGCCCTATTTCTTCTTTCTCTCTATGCATGTACCTCGTCCTCTACCCCATCGTTACCGGTACCGGGAAACGGGGGTACCATCACAGTCTCGGATGAAAGTGCGACCTCCCTTACGCTCAGCTGGACAAGGGCAACCGATGACTCAACTTCCCAGGAAGACCTTGAGTACAGGGTTTATCTTGCAACGGTGCGCAGTATCGATACCGTCGCAGAAGTTGAGGCAAACGCTACGCCGGTGGGCGACTGGGAGCGGGACATGACGAGTAAGCACATCAATGCACTCGAAGAGGGGATCGATTACTATTTCACCGTGCTCGTCTGCAATAAAGAAGGGTACATGTCAGCTTATAATGTGGTATCGAATACCTCAGTGTCCGGTCGGCTCCTCGTAGGTACCGGTGCAGGCACAGGGAACGAAAGCGAACCTCCCGGTGATTTTCCCTTTTCAAATCTCAGGTTACCCGATGAACCACATCCCATGATGATACAGAGTACGACGATGTGGAACGGCGACGTTGAACTCCCGTTTGTGCCCGACGAGATCATTGTTCAGTATAAGCCCGGCGTAGATCCCCTCACAGTGCAGGGTCTTGCCCAGGCTGGCGGGTATCAGGCACGGCGGATCAGCCCTCCTTACGAAGGACTTCACCCTGCTCTCGCTGGACAGGGCCTTGATACCGCTTATCAGTCGGGGGACTTCGCCGCCGTGGCCGCTTTTCGCAGGAGCGGGGCCATGACCGTGCTGAAGCTCCCGCCCCATGAGCGCGATCGTCTCTCCCCACCGGCCCTGAGAGACCGGACCCTTCGGGAAATCGAACGGCTGAACACACTTCCTTCCGTGGAGTTCGCCCAGCCGAACTACCTATACAAGCTCACCGCCATACCCAACGACAACTTCTACCACCTGCAGTGGCACTACCCCCTGATCAAACTCAACCACGTGTGGTCCGAGAGCCTGGTCAGCGGTCTCGAGGATGTCACCGTCGCCGTGATCGACACGGGTATTGCACGGAGCAACGGTGTGCAGTCCGGCAGCAATCATGTAGACTTTGGAGGAGGCGACAGCAGCCCCTTTGTGGACGAGTACGATTTCATCTCCCTCACCTCCATGTCCCTCGACGGGGACGGCTACGACGATGACGCCACGGACCCGGGGGACAATCCCGACCCGGACCTGGCGAGCTTTCACGGCACCCACGTGATCGGCACAATCGGCGCCTTCACGGGAAACGCGACCGGCATAGCTGGGGTTGCCGGCGGGGTTGGGGCCGGCTCCAGCGTTCGGATCATGCCCCTCCGCGCTCTGGGCTACGGAGGGGGAACCACGGCTGACATCGTGGATGCCGTCAAGTACGCAGCACAAATACCCAACAGCACCGGCAAACTCCCCTCGAAAAAGGCCGACATCATCAACCTGAGCCTGGGCAGCACCTTCGATGACGAGGCCCTGAAGAACGCCCTGGACACCGCATACGCCAATGGCATACTCATCGTCGCAGCGGCCGGTAACAGCGGCACCCCCCAGAGTTTCTACCCTGCAGGCTACTCAAGCGTCATGTCTGTGTCGGCCGTGGATATCGGCGCGGAGATCACATCCTACTCCAATTACGGCGGCACCATCGAGGTGGCTGCTCCCGGAGGAAGCTTCTCCTTCGACCTGAATTTCGACAGCTACGTGGACGGCGTGCTCAGCACCTTTACAGAGAGACTGGGAACAGATAATTACAAGATGGACCTCTACGCCTTCTTGCAGGGAACCTCCATGGCTGCCCCTCACGTGGCGGGCCTCGCAGCTCTGGTCAAGGCAAAAAACCCTTCACTCACAGCAGTGGACATACGAAACCGAATTATTAACAGCGCCACCGACCTGGGCAATGCAGGCAGGGACGATTTCTACGGCCATGGGTTAATCAACGCCTATGCTGCCATAAACGGCGGGCCGGGCTCCAGCACGGTGCTCTTTCCATTCCCCAAGAAGCTGAAACTCCTGGGGAACAACCCCTCGGCCGCCTTCACGCTGAAAAACATCAACGACTCGAGCAGTATCCCGGTTACGGGTATAACCAGGAAAAACAACGCACCCTGGCTCTCGGTGTCGCCGGCTACAGGTTCGGCGAACGGCACCGGCCTTGAAATCACCGTCATCGTCAACACGACTGACTACCCGTTGCTAAAGGACGGTACCACCCATACCGAAATGCTCACGATTTCATCGAGCGCGGGAGACGAGCACGTCTACGTGCTCTACAACAGCAGCGGTTTTCCGGATACCGTGCCCCAGGACATCGGAACCGTATATGTCGTCGCGGTCGATGTCGAAACCATGATAATCGAGTATTACACCATAACGAATTACGAAAACGGTTATGAGTATCGAATTAGCCCCATCACGACAGGTGAGTACATCATCGGTGCAAGTACGGACCACGACGAAGATCTCATTATCTTCGAACCCGAGGATTACTATGGATTCTATAT
>SMTZ1_10001522_pt1 | contig 49270 bp, 52 predicted proteins | sample DeeMarSWOR136_30_FD_25667 | JGI IMG/M metagenome (IMG submission 25667) | reverse complement strand
CCAGTTAACTTTGTAATTGCATAAATTGATTTAGGTTTCAAAGGACTCTTTTCAGAAATTGGCAATTTCTTCTGATCCCCATAAACTTCAGATGATGATGAAAATATAATTTTTTTAACATCGTCTCTTACACAAGCTTCTAAAACGTTAGCTGTTCCTTGAATATTTATATTTAATGTACTTAGTCGCTCTTGTTCAGTTCTTTTAACACCTAATGCAGCAGCTAAATGAACAACATAATCACAATCCTTTATCGCAATCATTAGGTCATTAACATCCATTATGCTTCCCTTGTATATTTCTGCGCCTGTTGGAGGAGGATTCTTTTCTAATTGAATTGCAAGATCAAATGCTCTAACTTCAAAATTTTTCTGCAAAAGGTATTTTACCATAGCATGACCGATAAATCCAGTAACTAAAACTTTTGACATATCTCCCACACCTACACTTATAATTAATAAAGTATTTATTTAATATAATTTTTTTAATGTAAAATATGGTAATATTTATTTGTTTAAAGATTTATCGATTTTAAGGCAATATTTTGTGTTTTTTAAAATTTTTTCTAATACCAATATAGACCATCTTAATTTTTCTCGTCTCCTTTAGTAGTTCCTAATTGGTAGTTTAATCCTATATTTTTCCTCTAATTGTTGAATTGCTTTTTTAACCAGATCTTTGTTTCCTGTCATGCTTTCTTTTCTTCGTTTATATAAAAACATTGGCTTAGGTATATGGACTCCCTTATATTTTTCTGTTAATTTTATCAATACATCATATTCAGGGAGAATCAAATCTTCATTATAATAACCGATTTCATCAAGAATTCTCTTTTCAATCAGTATCCCACCTGCTAAAGCATTGAAGATATTGTTCTTTAGAGAAATTTTTTTAATATCTCCTCCTTCTAATTTTTCATAGTAATCGCAATATACAAAATTCGCATTTTCTTCTATCACGGTTTGATACAATTTTCTGATACCTATATTCAATGCTTTTACCGCTCCTTTATGTTTTTGAAAAACAGGACGAATTTGTTTATGTCTTTTTTTATAACTATTTAATATCTGTCTTGTAGTATCACTTGAACCGTCATCTACTATTAAAATCTCATATAAATAGGATGGAATTGTTTGATTCAACACACTGTCTAATGCGTTTTTTAGATATTTTTCTGAATTATATGTGCGAATTATAACAGTTATATACGGCTTTAGGTTCTCTCCAGGAATTTTTTGATTAATATGTTTATTGATTTTAAGTAATTCAGGATTTTTTTTCAAAAAATCTTTCACTTCTACAAATGTTAAATTTTTAAAATCTCCAAATTCATTGTATATTTTTCTCATAAGTTCTAAGTCCGCTTCAGTATCAACAGTTAATCTTAACTGATCCTTCTTATCTTTAAAGATGACATTATTAATTTTGAATTTTTTTGGGTGTTGTTTAATATAATATGTTACATGTTCTTTAGATGCAGCATCCAAAGGAATTTTTCTTATCTCTTCTAATATTTTACTATTTATTACCTCAACACCTAATCCTATCGATATATTTGATGAATAAGAGTAATCTGCTTTTCTTTTTATATGAGATTTAATCAGATCATCCATTATATTTGACGATGTCAAAGGGTTGTCCGCTGTAACTCTAACAATTATATCGGCCTTTAGTTTTTGTGAAGCTTTAACATATCTCTTTAAAACGTTTTCTTCGTCTCCCCTGTAATATTTTATTTCTTTAGTCTCCAAGAATTTTACTAATTCATCATCTAATTTATTTTTGGATGTTGCTACAATTATTTCTTGAAGTAAATCACTTTTTTTTAACCTATCTATAATTATCTCAATAATTGTTTTATTTCCTATTTTTTTCAAAACTTTTCCTGGTAATCTGGTTGAACCCATCCTTGCCTGAATTATCGCCACAATTCTGTGTTTTTTTAGATTTTTTTCCATGTAATTACTTCGTCTTCATCAATGTTTTTTTTAGCTCTTTTTCCGATTACTTTGTTTAAATATTTTGGTTTGATTCCTTCAGAAGGTCTAACAATTTTTATCATATCCTTTGTAATTATTTCTCCCTTTTTTATCATTTTATTTGCATGGATACTTCTTCTTGCATTCTTTATTGATTCTCTCTCCAAATTACTAATCTTTCTTTTTCCATCGCCTTTTACTTTTTCAATAATTCTAATTCCATTGATTAAATTTGAAAATTCTTCTGGATTTAAAGACAGTTTATGATCAAAGCCTTCTAAATTCTTATTGAGGGTAAAATGTTTTTCAATAACTTTTGCACCAATAGAAACCGCTGCAAAAGCTGATAAATTTCCAATCGTATGATCTGAAAAACCAACGGGAATTCCAAATTTTTCTTTTAATACATTAATATACTTTAAATTGAGATCTTGATAGTAGGCTGGATATGTGGATACGCAATGTAGTAAAACTACATCTTTATTTCCTTTAGCATATATAACATTTAATGCTTCTTCTACTTCATTGATATTAGCCATTCCAGTTGATAAGATGATCGGTTTATTTTTTTTAGCTATATATTCTAAAAGCTGGTGATATGTAAGATCACCTGATGCAATTTTGAAAAAGGAACTACCAATATTGTCTAACAAGTCAGCATGTTCGTGATCAAATACACTTGATGTAAATAGTATATTATTTTTTTTTGCATGCTTTGCAATTTCTTTCCATTCGTCAGAACTGAATTCCAATTTTTTAAAGGCATTATAATATTTACTATTTTTATTGCATAAATATTCTGTTTTAAACATTTGGAATTTTATGCAATCTGATTTAATTTCTGAAGCGGTTTCGACTAATTTTTTTGCTAAATCTATATCTCCATTATGGTTAATTCCTGCTTCTGCTATTATGAAACATGGTGAATTTTCAGAAATAATTCTATTTTGGATTTTTATTCTTTTCATAACTATGTCCTAATTTTTATTATAATTTCTTTGATTTCTAAAAATTTATCAGTTTGCTTTCATTACAATAAGCCATGATAATGTGGTTTTTATTTCTATAAATCTCAATATATCCTAGTTTTTCAAAGAACTTTTCAGCATTTCGTGTCCTCAAAATAAAAACTCCAGCAAACTCTTTATGTATCTTTTTCATCAATTCAGAACCTATACCTCTTTTTTGAAATTCAGGTAAAACTGCAACGCTTGAAATACCATAAAAACCCACATTAAGAACTACAATACATGCACAAGCCACGGTTTCATTATCGATTTTGATATCTCTAAAAAAAGTAGGATATTTTTCAATTATTCCTTTTAAGAACAATAGATAAGTATTCGGCGGTTTATTATAACATTTTTCAAGTATCTCCATATATTTTACATATTCTTTCATTTAATCTCCTTTCGATTTATATATTTTACATTTACATTCAATACAACCATCAACCAAATGACTATCAAAAAACTCAATACGAAAATTATCAGTATTAATAAATGCCTTGTCATAAAATGGAGCATCACTCATACGGATACAATCATGTATCTTATCCAAAGAATCAATATCTTTCAAATCGACAGGAGCGAATCTATGAAATCTAATAACTTCGCCACTTTGTGGTTTTCCTTCAACATTGTTTTCAATCAAGTAAGGTATCATATCTTTTATGATTATCTCACTTGCACGTTTATAAATCTCATCGGCAGAGCCATCAAGGGACAAATCACGTTGCAATAAAATATCACCACCATCGATCTCAGAAGTTACACGAAAAGCAGTTATTTTTGTTTTCTTAAAACCACGAATTATTAGATTTTGCAAAGGATGACCTCCACGACCAAATGGCAAATCAGTCATATGAAAAGCAATACAATCATACTTGTCGATAATATCTTGAGGAATCTTCCAATGCCAAATAGGAAAAAATAGTTTCATTTTAGAATTCTTACACATTCAAAAGCCTCCGCAAAACCCAAACCATTCTTTACACCCCAAAGTTTACAGTTGTAAACAAGATTACTAATATTTCTTGGATGATCCCTATCTCTCATCTCAGAACTATAACATTCCAAAGCAGTATTCTTTAAATGAATCGTTTTAGAAATATCGACAAAAACATTAGGACTAAAACCAATAGGACAATTCCATTCAGTAGAACTTAATACTTCAAAACTGTAAATCTCTTTACAGCTTTCACCGCTAAGAGGTCTGAAAGCAGTAATTACCGCTTCATAAGTTGTTCGATGATCTTTATTTAAATCATGCCGACTATGAGTAAAAACAATCTCTGGATTAACCTTTGATTTGATTTCCTCTATTTTTTTAATAATATCTAATATAGGTACTGTATCAAATCTCTGGTCTGGAAAATCATGAATAAAAACTTCTTCTACACCCATTATTTTATTAGCCTTTAAACAAGCCTCTCTTAATTTTTGCATCTGTTTATCTGCATTTTTATTTTGTCTTGAATCAATACCATGGCCAAGTATCAAAACATAGACCTTATCTTTATTTTTCACGAATTTTGCCATAGAACCACCACAACCTATTATTTCATCATCAGGATGAGCTGTGATTACTAAAATTATTTTCATATTTTACCTCGCATATGTTTCAATAATTTTTTTTACATTTGATATTACATAATTAACATCATTTTTACTCATTTTAGGGAATAAAGGTAATGTTAAAGAGCTATTGTAATAATCTTCAGAAATTGGAAAATCTCCTGTTTTATAGTGAAATTTTTCTTGATAATATGGATGAAGATGAACTGGAATGTAATGAACATGAACACCTATTTTCTTTTCTCTTAAAGCATCAAATATTTTCTTACGACTAACTTTAAGTCTATCCAAGTTCAATTTTATTATATAAAGATGATAGGCTGACTTTACATCCGGTTTTTCGTAAGGTGTAATAAATTCCTTGATATTTTTAAACGACTCGTTATATCTAAATGCAATTTCACGTCTTCTGGCAATAAATTTCTCTATTTTAGAAAATTGACTAATACCTAATGCGCATTGAAAATCGGTAATTTTATAATTGTAACCAAGAAATTGCATTTCATAATACCAATCACCTTCATTTTTCTTTAGTTCTTTTGGATTTTTAGTTATTCCATGTGTTCTAAATGTTTGCAATTTATTATAATATTCAACATTATTTGTAAGAACCATACCTCCTTCCCCTGTTGTAATGGTCTTTATAGGATGGAAACTAAAAATTGTTAAATCTGCAAGCCCGCCAATCCTTTTACTTTTATATTCAGCCCCAATTGAATGAGCTGCATCCTCAATATGTATAATATTATTTTTTTCACAAATATTTTTAATTTCATCTATATCACAAGGTTGACCTGCAAAGTCAACCGATATTATAGCTTTTGTTTTTGAGGAGATTTTCTCCTTTATTTTTTTTGGATCGATATTATATGTATCTGCCTTTATATCAACAAACTTAACTTTACCTCCGTTGTATAATACACAATTTCCATCAGCTGCAAATGTAATAGGTGTGGTAATTACTTCATCCCCATTTGAAATACCTGCTGCAAATGTTGCAGCGTGTAAGGCAGCAGTCCCGGATGAAAATGCAACAGAGTAATTTACTTGACAATAATCTGCTACCAATTTTTCGAATTCTGCAACTTTTGGACCTTGAGATATCCAATCATTTTTTAAAACCGATGTAACTGCTTGGATATCATTATCATCTATCCATTGATGACCATAAGGTATATATTTAATCCCCATATTGATATCTCCTAAAATAATTACTAATTTAAAATTTATGTTTTAATTGTCTAATGAATAATTGATAGTTGATTTTTTTTGTCTAACTTATTTTTATAGATAGTTTCGCATATTTTGAATTCAAATTCAGTATCAATATCCAAACATTCAATATTATCCTCTACAATATATAGATAAGGATTGTCTTTAGTTAAATCCCAATAACAATCATTTTGGAGCATATATTCTCGATTATACATCATAATAAAAAGAACACTTTCAAGAACTGGTGGCATATCTTGGGTAGATAAACACCTCTTATCTAAATTGTTAATTGGTTTTTTTGTTTCAATATCCCAAAAATGATTATATCTTTTTTTAACACAAGTCAATGATTTAATATGATCTTTAATCTTGAAAAAACTAGCTATCTTAATAATTGTCTCTGGTTTTAGAAAAGCAAAACAGCCATTAACGTGCATTATATAATCTTCTTTAAAATCTTCAAGAAAGTGATAAATTTCTGAAGGTTTATTTGCAGTTGGGGATATTGAAGCATCATTTCTTTCTACAATGCGTACACCTGCATTTTGAGAAATTTCCCAAAGATTTTTATCTTTTTTACTAATAGCCATTATTATATCATTGAATGGATTTTCCATTTGTGAAATTTCTTCAAATTTTTCTAAATAAATTTTATATAATGACGAATCCCCAAACGATCTTGTCATTTTATTAGGTACTCTCGTACTTGATTCTCGTGCTGTACCAATTAGTAAAATTTTTCTTGAATCATTCATATAATTTCCTCCAATTTTTTTCTTTCAAACACTTCAAGTTTACCACCAACAGTTGCATTATAAATTTTTCTCCCATCATCCTCAAATGCTTTTTTAAAAATTTTATAATATTCAAATATCTTTAAGAAATTATCTTTTTCTCTTAGGGCTCTTACACCTGTATTGCCATCAAAATGAATACCTTTTGAATGATCACAATCACACCCTAAAAGATAAACTTCTTTAAATCCTAAATAATAGGCAATCTGGAGACAAGAATATATTACCGTACCTCCATAAACACCTTTTGTTAAATCTTTACTGATTCTTTCCCATGTACCGATGTAACCAAGGGGTCTTAATATTATTGGTTTATTTAATGACTCTTTAATATATTCTTGTTCATTTTCTAAAAAATCAATTCCAGCATAAGACGTCAGAAATAATATAGTATCTAATTTGAGTAATGATTGATAATGTTTATTAAATACCGCTTTATCAGCTACACACCAGTATTGGGGTTTAATTTTAAAATTATCTAAACCTGTATAAAAACCATTTACTGCAATGAAATTCTCATCTTTTATTATTGAAAAATCAGTATTATTGAGTGAGGGACCCAATCCGATTATGAAGCATCTTTCTCCGTTGTGTTTATTATGTAATTCAATAATTCTTTCGTCGAATTCTTTATATCTTTCCATTAGTGGATATCTGCGAGGTATTAATGTTAAAAAATATGTTTTTCTAAGATATAAAGGTAAATCCCATTCATATATAATTTTATCTTCAATGTTTTTTAACATAAATAACCACATCTCATATTTAACTTTAGAAAATGAATTTAGAAATCCCGTTTTAAAGGATTATCAGATATGAATATTTAAACCTAACTTTGGACTCTTTTATAGAATAACTGGTTCTCTAAAGTAAATCAAACTTTATGATGTATCTAAGTATATAGTATACATTTGGAAACCGTTCACACAACCAACTCAGCAAAGGAAAGTTGAAATTGAATTGTTTGTTTTTTGGCATTGTTACATCTAGTGTACCCCAATCACCAATATTATCATTGACATCTTTTGTTCTAGCTCTTATTACAAATACTCCTTCACTTGACCATTTATGGCTTCGTGATATTATTTCATTTGACTCGTAAAAACCAAACCAATCCTCAATATTGCCATCTCCCCAGTCAATTTGATAAGAGATGTTATCACCATTTGGATCTATAGATACAAATGTATATGTATGACTGGTTTTTATTTTTCCTGCTATCGGACCATTTATTATTGGTACACCCGGAGGTACAGAACCCATTTCTTCGGTACCAAAACTAAAGAAATTTGAAGGATTATTTTGATTATTATACTCTGTGAGAATCCAATCACTATTTCTAACAATATTAGATAATCTAGCTTCATCGAGGATTGCGTCCATATTATTTTCATTACCTTCACATGAACCAATTTGAAGGGGAAAACTACCAATAGAACCTGGACCGCTATCACCGGATTTACTTAGAGAACCATCAATATATAGACTAACTGTTGATGTATCATCTGTAACTACAAAATAATGCCATCCACTACGAGGCCAACTTCCATCTTCATCATGAATGCTATACTGAGTTGAATCTCTCCACCAAGTAAGGGCATCATATCCATTGTAATTTCCTGGGTTAATACGGCTGTAATATTCAGCGCCTCCATAAGTTGTACATACCCAATAGAAATATTTGTCATCTTCAAACGTGTTACAGTTCACCTAACTAGAAACTGTTATGTCCTGAGTGATTCTAATACTACTATCACTGCCACAATCAATGTACTCCTGAGGAGGATTATTGTATCCTTCATTAAGACGTACAGCATAATTAATTTTACCAGGTATCTGATCCTCTAACTCCATATTTTTTGCTGTTCCATCATTACCATAAATTGTACTGTCCTTATACTGGGGTGCTGTATCACCAGGATTTTCATTTAAATGCCAAACCCCTTTATAGCTACTATCCCAAGTTCTCTCGATATTCTGTTGATCACTACTTGTGGAATTACCATAATACATATATAGAATAGACTCTGATGTCAAGCTTTCTGCATTTACCCAAGCAATTAACCCTCCACTTTCATTATTATAAGATTCGATTTCATGATTCAGTTTAGTTCCAGAATAATCAGTAAAAACAATATCATCACCATCGCTTTGAGCCTTAGCAGCAAGATCATCGTCAGATTCCAATTTAATCAAAACAGGGAAATTAACATGGGAACCTTCAACCATTTCTGAATTAACGTTGATTTTTTTTCTATATAGCCAATCATCATCCCACCAAGAATCCGACTCACCATGAACTACATTTGTATTAATATTAATATTTATACTTTTTACAATACCTGCTCCAAAAAATAGGATTAAAACTCCTATCACTAACCACTTATTTAATATTTTATCCTCCATTATTAATCCTCCTTCTTGGTTTCACATATATATAGTATTATATAAATCTATTTGATAGTTTATTTTGAGAAAAATATTAGAAGAAACAAGAAAATCAATTTCATTTGTAAATATTTGATAAATAATCAAGGAATTCTTTAAATTAAAATTTGTTAGGTAAATAATTTAAAAATATTTTATTCTATGAGATAATTAAAAATAAAAAGAATTAAATTCAAAATTTATCCTTTTAAATAATTTTTCCATTCTGAATGGAACTATTTTTACATTTTAATCCAAATGTTTTTAATGGCTTGAACTATAGATAAAACAATAAATAATATGAATTCTTACAAGATTGAATTGCTATATACTACTCATCCAAAATTCAAATAAAGTAGTAAGTCAAAAGCAAAAAAATTGGTAATACCATATGGTGTTGATTTTATAGAAATATAAAAACCAATAAGAGATATTAAAAATCAATTATAATCGGATAAGATATTTTTAAAAGATTTTCTATTTCAATAGATTTTTTAATTCATCAAAATTTTTAGGGATAATAATCCCCTCTTTCTTTAATTTATCATGCCAATGTTGTTTCAATTTTTGGTTTCCCCATTTCCATAAATTTAGTAAAGATATTACTTCTGCATTAGTATATACTTTTGCTGACACTAGAGCTTCTGAGTAATAGCCAATGATATATTTCCATTTATGACCCATAATTGATTCTACTATTACATAGGGAGGCAGTATGTTTTTCGACTCTTGCATTCTGCCATAGAGATCAGGTACTCTGGGATGGGGTTTAATGGCATAGCTGCCATTAAATTTTTTTTCTAATAAATCCATAACATAACTATTTAATTCAATAACAGTTTTTTCATCTGCTCCTTCTGTTAGAATTGCATCTGCGATAAATAATACTTCTTTGTTTTCTAATATTTGGTTATCTGAAACATAATTGCTTGCCGATTTAATACTTGGTTCAAAATCTAGATATTCCATTGGTATTGACTCTCGTTTTAATTCCCATATTGGCAATCCTAATTTATCGAATATTTTGACATCAACTCCTAAAAAGTATTTTGCAACTAATTTCATAAGAGAAGCTCTTAGACTTTTTTCCTCATTATATAATTTAGTTATGTCCTGATTGGTACATAAATAAACTTTATTTCTTTTTGATAATTTTGCTACAAAACTTAAAAAGACCACGCTCCATGAGGTAAAAAATAAATAGATTTCCTCGTCTTTAATATCTTCAAAAAGTCGTTTATATTCTAGGTTTGCTTTTAATATATTTGAAATTAATTTATACTTGGTTTTTGTAGTTATTAGATTTGGATGAACTTTTGGAACAATAACTGTCCCTTTAGTATGTTCTTTAAAAAATGGTGCAAGTTCTTTTGTGGTTACTATCATTAATTTATCAAATTTTTTTTCCTCTATTAGTGGTAAAACTTTGTAATAGATTTGTACGGGTGCCATTACAAAAAGTATAGTCATTACTTCATCAGCCTTTTTTATTAAATATAGATAACTTATACTCGATTTACTGAGATTTATTCTTTTTTTGATAGTAATACTTCGATATTCCACCTAGTTTTTGCTTAATCTTTGCTTTCATTATAAATCCTCAATATTCACTGCTTTATCATCAATAATGATATCATACTCTGGTTTTTTAAAAGATAAGGAGTGATATTTGACCTTCCATTTTTCCATTTGTTTTTTTGTTAATTCCTTCCAATTAATCCCTGTTGTGGTACCTCTTGCAGTCCATAGAACTATTTCATTTCCTTCATCATATTTTTTATTAATTTTTTTTATATTTTCAAATATAGGTTCAGCTTGTTGATAATTTCCGTATGTGTTATTACAAATTACGCCATCTATATCTACAAATATTTTCATATGTTCTTTCTCAATTTTTCAATAATTGGTTGTTCACTATCATATACTCTTTTAACACCATCACCCAAAATTATAGGTACTAAACGAATATCTCTTACCATTCTTTCAAGACCCTGTGGCTCCAAACTTGCTGCTTGGTCACTGCCATACATTGATCTATCTAATGTAATGTGTCTTTCTATTACACAAGCGCCCATTAAAACTGCAGCTACACTAGGAAATACTCCTATTTCATGACCGCTATATCCTATAGGACAATTAAATCTTTTTTTGTATTCTGGTATTACTTCTAAATTTAATTCTGATGGTTTTGAAGGATAAGTTGACGTACAATGTAAAATAACTAAATTATCTTCTCCAAGTATCTTAACCGCCTTTTTAATTTGTTCCGACGTACTCATACCAGTTGATAAAATAATCGGTTTACCTTTATCTTTTGTATATTTTAATAAAGAATCATTTGTTAGAGTTGCCGATGCTATTTTATAACAAACAGGATTAAACTGATCGATGAAATCCACTGATTTTTTATCCCAACAAGAAGCAAACCACATTATTTTTTTTCTTTTACAATATTTATTTATTTCTACATAATCAATATAACTTAATTCTAATCCATACTTTTGTTCTCTATTGGTTGTTCCCCAGGGGCTGTCTCTTGGTTTATCTAATTCTTTTTTAGAATATACTATTTCAACAGTTCTTTTTTGGAATTTAACAGCGTCACAACCTGCGTTAGATGCAACATCTATCAATTCTTTAGCAATTTTAATAGATCCATTATGATTTATGCCTATTTCTGCTATGATAAATGTTGGTTTTCCATCTCCAATTATTTTATTTCCAATTTTTACTTTATTCATTTTCTTTTTTCCTGACTAAAGTTAATTTTTTTATAAATTTTATCGCATAACCAAAAATCAAAAAAATTATCAATCTCTAAAGACTGTTCAAACGGCATAATATATACGCCCTTCTTTCCACATATTCTGTTATTTGAACTTAGAAATTTATTTGTTTTAAAAACATAAATTGACCCGTTTTCTATGTATTCAGGAACTTTATCTTGACGTCTGGGTCTTTTATTATAATATTCTTCATTTATCGGTACAATTTCATTGTTTTGTTTTTTCCAGATAAAAGAGTAATTTTCCATAACACTAAAAACAGAATCTAAATTATTTTCTATCAATAAAGTAACTGCTTTATCAATGTCATCTTTTTTTCTAATAGGAGAAGTACATTGAAGAAAAACAGTTATGTCTGGTAGATTTCCTTCTTCTTTTAATACGTTTATTGCATGTTTTAAAACTGGTTCTGTTTGAACTATATCGCTTGCAAGTTCTTTAGGTCTTTCTATAACTCTTGCTCCAGATTTTTTTGAGATTTCTTTTATTTTTTTATCATCTGTTGAAACTATGGTATCATCAACTAATTTTGATAATAAAGAATGCTCTATCGTGTGAACAATTAATGGTTTATTACCTAACTTTTTAATGTTTTTTCTTGGGATTCCTTTACTACCTCCTCTAGCGGGTATTATAGATATGATTTTCATATGCCTCTAGCCATTTATTTTAAAATTTTATCGATTTTTCAATGTTTTACAAATTGCTTACTTTGTTACAAGCACTTTGTAATAAATTATGCTTATACCAATCAATTGTTTTTTTTAAACCTTCTCTAAAATCTGTTTTTGCATTAAATCCGAGTTCCTTCTGAGCTTTTGAAACGTCTAATTTTCTTCTTAATTGTCCTTCTGGCTTATTTTTATCAAATATAATGTCCCCTTTGTAATCAGTAAGTTCCAATATTAATTGGATCTGGTTTGTTATAATTCATTGTAGCCAAATATATTGCTTCTGCAGTGTCTTTTACATAAACAAACTCTCTACTAGCCTCACCGCTTCCCCAAACTTCAACAAATTTTTTATTACTAAGTTTGGCTTCATAAAATTTTATTATTAGCGCTGGAATAACATGGGAATTTTCAAGACTGAAATCATCCCTAGGGCCATATAAATTGATTGGTAACAAATGTATTGCATTAAAATTATATTCTTTGTTGTAGGCAATACTCTGAGCAAGTAAAGATCGTTTTGACAGCCCGTATGCATCATTTGAAGGAACTGGATAACCATTCCAAACATAAGATTCTTTAAAAGGAACTGGCGTTACCTCAGGATATTCACAAACACTACCTATTCCAACAAACTTCTTAACATTATTTAAATAGGAATAATGAAGAATCAAAGTATTCATCATTATGTTGTTGTAGTATTGTTGTGCAGGATGAGAACTACTGTACTTTATACCACCAACATCAGCTGCAATGTGAATGACAATATCAATATCTTTGTAAGTTGTAAATAATTTTTTTACATCCTCTTCATTTCTTAAATCATATTCTTTTTTTGAAAATGTGACAATATTATTTGCACCATTTTCTCTAAACACCTCAACTGTGTGACTACCCAAAAAACCATGGGCTCCTGTAATTAAAAAATTGTCATATTTGATGTCGATATTAACCAAAATTAGTCCTCCTTTAAATCTGCTTGAACCATTATTTTTACCAATTCTTTAAAAGTAACTTTTGGTTCCCATCCTAAATTTTTCTTTGCCTTTGAATAATCTCCACGTAAACGTTCCACATCAGTTGGTCTGAAGTACATTGGATCAATTTCTATAATTGTTTTTTTTGTTCGAGTATTGATTCCTTTTTCATGTACACCTTTTCCTTGCCACTCCAAATTAATTCCAATTTCATTAAAAGCTAACTCACAAAATTCTTTTACAGAATACTCACAATTTGTAGCAATTATATAATCCTCAGGTTTTTTTTGCTGCAACATTATCCACATAGCTTCAACATATTCAGGTGCATAGCCCCAATCTCGTCGAGCGTTAACATTTCCCAGATAAAGTTTGGTTTGTTTTCCAGTATGAATATTTGCAACTGCCATTGTTATTTTTCGAGTTACAAATGTTTCCCCTCTGCGTGGAGATTCATGATTAAATAAAATGCCGTTGCAAGCAAATATGTCATAAGCCACTCTATAATTATTGGTTATCCAGTAGGAAAAAACCTTGGCAACTGCATAGGGACTTTGGGGATTAAATGGAGTGTTTTCAGTTTGAGGGAATTCTTTTGCTTTACCAAACATTTCGCTACTGGATGCTTGATAGAATTTACAACTTACTTCCCGCTCTTTAATTGCATCAAGCAAACGTAGAGTTCCAATTGCATCTACTTCAGCAGAATATTCAGGAACATCAAAAGAAACCTTTACATGACTTTGTGCAGCAAGATTGTATATTTCATCTGGATCAATTAATTCTACTAGTCTATTTAGATTACTAGAGTCGGTCATATCTCCATAATGAAGAATGAATCTCAAATCTTTCTCGTGTAAATCTTGATATATATGATCAATTCTATCTGTTTTAATAATACTGGATCTTCGTTTTATACCATGAACTTCATATCCTTTTTTCAATAGAAATTCAGCAAGATAAGAACCATCTTGCCCTGTCACACCAGTTATTAAAGCCTTTTTCATACATTACTCCTCCTACCCAGAATAATATCTGTATGGTCATATTCTATTTAAAAGATTGTCCTCGAAATATTTTCTATAAGATGAAAAAGATATTTTTTTTGAATTTTCAAAAGCATTTTTTTCAAGTTCTTGAAGTTTTTTTTCATCATTGATAATTTCAATTAATTTTGATTCTAATTCTTTGGAATCTGAGTATTGTATTGTTGAATTTACTAATTCATCCATAAGGTTAAATTTTTCTGGAAGCACAAGAGGTTTGGCATATTGTATTGATTCAAAAATTGCACCAGATGCTTTAGTTAATCCAAAAGTTTCTTGCCAGGTGCCTAAACTTGTTGTATTAAGTTTTATTGGTGCGATTACAACTGTGCTTTCATTTAATGTTTTTTCATACTCTTCTTCAGGAACAAAACTTTCAAAAAAGCAAATATTGAAACCTTTATCCATTAACTTCTGGCATCTTTTTAAAATTTTTTTGCCATATATTCCTGTGGGTTTACCAAGTAAACATAGTGAAATTTTATTGTTATATTTTTCAAATAATCGCTCAAAAGCATCAATTATTACAGTATGGTCCCTTCTTTGTTCTATTACAGCTCCAGGTACTACAAATTTTATTTTCTTTTTATCTTTTAATAAGCTTATTTTCTTGTTATCTTCGAATAAAATAAATGGAAAGCTGTAAACGTCTTTTTTGTAAAACTTATTGTTTTTAATATAATCTTTTATTGGGGGATATACTATGTTTATTCCATCAAATTTTGGCAAAACAATTTTCTGGATAATAAATGAACTTAGTAATGTATCAAGGGTTCTAAAAGGTTTTTTGAAATCAATTTTCAGTTGTTGATTTAACCATGTATTTGCATCATGAACAGTTAAAATCATTTTACATTTTGGTTTGAATCTCAAGTAATGAGGAAGATCCTTTAAGCTTTCTTGTATTGTGTTAATAAATAAAAGATCAATTTTTTCGTCACATATTTTTTCAACCTTTTTTAAAAAAGAACTAATACTTTCTTTTTCTTCTTTGATTATTATTGTATATTGTTGCTTATCTTCCAAATAAGTTTCAATTAGAGAAAAAATCTCTTTAGTGGTAAATATAGTAACATGTGTGTTTTTTGTATTACATACTTTAGCTAATGTAACTAAATAAATTGAATGATAATGATATTCTAGTATTCCAATTTCTTTCAATTTTGTCCTCCATGATAGTAAATATTATGAGATATTTTTTTCTAGAAATAATCCAAAACCATGACTGCTTTCTGGAGGCAATAATTCTTTTTCTTTTAGAAATGAAAAGAAATCTTTTATTGAACCCTTATATGTAAATGTTTCTTCTTTTATTGGACCGTGTTCTTTTACTATATATATTGGATTGAATCCATAATCAAAAAGGGTTTGTAAAGGTTTTTTAAAATCTAATCCTTGTTCTTTCATTTGAAATGGATGGAGTTCAATGAACATTTTACATTGTTTGCATTTTTGTAGGATTTTTTTCATACCATCTAAGACGTAATACTCATACCCTTCGATGTCCATTCTAATAAGATCTGGGGTTTTTTTATCAGCAACAAAATCGTCTAAAGTTATGGTTTTAACTTCAACAAAATCTGATGTTTCTGATGCAAGCATATTGCAAAGATTATGTTCATTAGAAAAGTAGAGTTTTGCAGTTCCTGACTTATTTCCAATGGCAATATTGTAAGGTTCTATGATATTTTGATAGGGATTAAGAGCGATATTTTTTTGTAAAAGTTCAAAATTTGATGGAAATGGTTCAACAGCATATATTTTTCCTTTGTCACCAATTATTGATGCTTCTATAAGTGCATAGTAACCAATATTTGCTCCTAGTTCCATGATTGTCATATCTTTTGTTAACCATTTTTTCATTAATCTTGTACATTCAGGTTCACGTATACCGTTTAAAAATAAATGTTTTGAAAGACCAAAATCATTTAGATTTAGATACATTTTAGAACCTTGGATTTTTCGAACAATAATTTTAGAACGAGCAACTTTGGAATATAGCCAGTAATATAGGTTTTTTCGAAGTGGTGGATATGCCTCGTAATAATTTTTAATTGCTTTTATATATCCCTTAAAACCTTCTTTTTTAAGTATTTCAATTGAGCGCTTTATCAATGTTACAAATATATTTTCATCTGCCATTCCATGTCAGCCTTCAGAGTAATAGATTTAAAGATTATATAATTTTATTTTATATACATTATTAGAAAAAAAGTTTGGAAATAGTTATAATAAAAAAATACATTCTGCTAATCTAATGAAGACCAGTGTTGTAGTTATTACAAGAAATGCAGAAGGATATATTCGCGATTTATTAGATAGCTTAGTTACGCAAGTAAAAAAACCTCATGAGGTAATTGTTACAGACGCTGAAAGTACAGACGATACTCAGAAAATCGTTGAAGAATATTCAAAAAAATATGATTATATTAAGCTTTTTGTAAAACCTGGAACTCGTGCTGATGGAAGAAATTTTGGGGTTACAAAAGCTACCGGCGATATAGTATCATTTATTGATGCAGATGCAATTGCAAATGCGTTTTGGATACAAGAAATTGAATCAGCAATGGAAAAAGCTGATATTGTTGCAGGAAAGGAGATAAGATTTGGATTAGAAGGATTTGGCACCCTCCCTAGGGTTGGGATGATTCATCGTGGGACTGACATCACTTATCCAAGTGTAAATCTTGCTTATAAGAAAGATGTTTTTGATGAAATAAAGGGATTTGATCCCTGGTTTAAGGAAGCTGAAGAAGTAGATTTGAATTATAGGGCAGTTGATGCAGGTTATACATTAATGTATGATCAAAGTGCAATTGTGTATCATAGGGCAAGAAATACAATTTTTGGATTTATTAAACAATCTTTTTGGTATGGTTTTGGGAGAAAAGAACTCAGCTTAAAACATGGAGATCTGTGGTCTACATATTCTCCACTTGAAATGGTAAAAATAAATGAGGGCGAATCTGTTTGGAAACTATTTAGACTTTTTATTGCTTTTTTTGGTTATTTGTTCTGTAAAGTAGTAGGAAAAAAAGCTGAGACAAAAGAAAGATTGAGAAAATCAAACGCTAGTGAACGATAGAATTGTCTTAGAAAAATTTAAGTTTCAAATACATATCTACCCTGAGTGGGTCATTTATAACAAAACTCTGCTTTTGATAATGGGTTATATGTTTAATAGCAGGGTTTGTAATAATATAGGTGTGTATTAAAATGAAATATTTAGTTACAGGTGGTTCAGGTTTCATAGGTAGCAATTTAGTTGATCCTTTATTTGAGGAAGATCCAGAGAAAATTGTAGTGATTGATAACTTAAGAACCGGGAAAAAAAAATTCATTGAAGAACACATTGGAAAAAAGAATTTTCATTTCATAAATAAAGATATTAAACGCGTTGAATTATTTCCAAATGAACCATTTGATTGGGTTTTTCATTTAGCTGCTAATGCTGATATTCGTGGGGGAGTAAAAAATACCCGTGTTGATTTAGATGAAAATGTAATTGGAACTCATTCAGTTCTTGAATTTATGAGGAAGCAAGATATTAAAAAGCTTGTTTTTGCATCAAGTTCAGCTCTTTATGGAGAAACTGAAGTTATTCCAACTCCTGAAGATTTGCCAAATATTAAACCAATTTCGTTTTATGGGGCTAGTAAAATTGCAGCTGAACATTTTATTTCGTCGTATTGTTATACATATGGTATGCAGTCTTGGATGTTTCGTTTTGCTAATGTTGTTGGTAGAAGAAGTACACATGGTGTGATTCCTGACTTTGTGAATAAACTTAAGAAAAATTCACATGAACTTGAGATTCTTGGAGATGGAAATCAAACAAAATCTTATTTTGACGTAAGTGACTGTGTTGCTGGTTTAATTGATATTCCAAAGCTGGATAAAGATGCTGTTGTTGAGGCATATAATCTTGCAAATAATGAGACAATTAAAGTAAAAGATTTAGCCCCAATAGTTGTTGATGAGATGGGTCTTAAAAACGTAAAATATAAATTTACTGGTGGGGACCGTGGATGGATTGGAGACGTACCTATAACAGTTTTATCTTTTGAAAAAGCAAAAAAACTTGGGTGGAGCACCAAAATAAGCCTTGAAGAAGCTGTAAGAAGGACCGTTAGATATCTAATTGATGGAAGATGATAATTTCAAAAACTCCTTTTAGAATTAGTTTTGCTGGCGGCGTGTCAGATATTAAAGATTATTACCGTCATAGTTACGGATCAGTTCTTAGCACAACGATTAATAAATTTATTTATGTAACTGTTAATAGGAAATTTGATAATAAGATAAGGGTGAGTTATTCTAAAACAGAAATTGTCCCTAGGGTTAGTAATATCAGACATCCTATTGTGAGAGAAGGATTAAAATTAACAAAACTTGACGGTGGTTTGGAAATAACTACAATTGCTGATATTCCCTCTGGTACTGGTTTGGGTTCTTCTAGTGCTTTTACAGTTGGTTTACTAAATGCATTGTATGCATTCAAAGGTGAACATAAAGGGGCAGAACTACTGGCTGATGAGGCATGTAAAATTGAAATTGATATATTAAAGGAACCAATTGGAAAACAAGACCAATATGCTTGTGCATATGGCGGTTTAAATCAAATACGATTTAACCCTGATGAAAGTGTATTTGTTAATCCAGTTATTTCTCAAAAGAAAACAAAAAAAGAACTTGATTCAAACCTCTTATTGTTCTACACTGGAATTAATAGAAGAGCTAGTACTATTCTTACTGAAAGTAAACAAAATATGGATAATTTGAAAGAACATGTTGATACTTTGAGAGATTTATCAGAAGAAATGGCGCATGCATTAAAAAACAATGATCTTTCTAGTTTTGGAGAGTTACTTAATAAAGCTTGGATGTATAAAAAGAAGACAGGAAAAGTGTCAAATGCTGAGATTGATAAATATTATGAAAAAGCAAGATCTGTAGGTGCCCTTGGGGGAAAGATACTTGGTGCGGGTGGAGGTGGGTTTTTACTTTTATATTGTGAAAAAAGTTATCAAAAAAAGGTTAGAGAGAGGCTATATAATTTAAAAGAAACTGAATTTCATTTAGAACCTCAAGGCAGTAGAATTATTTATGTTGAAGAATAGAGTTTGAGGTTATAGTTATTGGAAAAATATATAAATAGTTCAAACTATAAACTTTAAAATAAATATTTAATAGATTTAAACACACAATATTTTGAATAGAATATGTGTGGTAACCTGCAATGGGTTGAGGTGGTGAAGAGATGGTATATGAATATGTTGATAATATTGAAAAGGATACAAAACCTGAAGGTAAACCAATTTTTGAAAAACCTAGTGATACAATAACTTATACTGAAAGAAATGAAAATATTATTAACTACTTAGACGAGTCTATACAATGTATCGAAGATTTAAAGAAAAAAACAGACCAAATACAAAGAATTATGCAGATTTTGGAAAAAACTAGAGAAAATGGTAATAAACTTTTTCTTATGGGTAACGGTGGAAGTGCCTCTCTTGCCTCACATCTAATTTGTGATTTCAGCAAATTTAGAAAGATAAGAGCTGTTGCTTTAACTGATAGTATTGCTTCAATTACTGCTTATAGTAACGATGACTGTTATGAATCTATTTTTAAAGAACAATTAAAGATATTGGCAGAAAAAGACGATGTTGTAATTGGGATAAGTGGAAGTGGTAATTCAAAAAATGTAATAGAGGGAATGGAATTTGCTAAAAAAATCGGTTGTTATACTATTGGTTTAGCAGGATTTGACGGTGGAAAGCTTAAGGATGTAAGCGATGAATGTATTGTTGTTGAGATTGATAACATGCAGCATAGTGAGGACATGCATACATTGTTAGGTCACATGATGGCTTTTTTGATGAAAGAAGCATGATTTAGATGGAGAAAGTAGTATTTTTAGATAGAGACGGAACTATTAGTAAAGATAGCCCTGATCATATAAAATCATGGGAGGAACTACATTTTTTCCCTAATACCAAAGAGGGTATCAAGTTGTTAAATGATAACGGTTTTAATATAATTATAATTACAAATCAATCTGTAATTGCAAGGGGCATGGTAACGGAAAAAGAACTTGATTATATCCACAGTAAAATGGTCGAAGAACTTGAAGCATACGGGTGTAAAATACATAAAATATATTACTGTCCACATCACCCAGATGATGGTTGTAATTGTAGAAAACCAAACCCTGGATTATTGTTTAAAGCTGCAAAAGAAAATAACATTGATACCTCTAAAAGCTATATGGTAGGAGACAGGTTGATGGATGTTGAAGCTGGGAAAAAAGTAAACTGTAAAACTGTACTTATTTCTTCGGATTTAGGCAATAAAGAACTTAAAAACAATAGCTTAAAGCCCGACTATATTGCCAAAGATTTACTTGATGCAGGGAAATGGATAGTAAAAAATTATTCACGTTAAATCTTTTTTATTCTGACAAAACTTAATAACTATGCATCTAAACCTTTAGTTTTTATAGAATACTGTAGTAGATATAAACAAAACATTTTATAAATAAACATAGATTGTCTTAAATTAAGTATTATACTCACGTATCGAGGATTATAATGAAAACACGAGTTCATAGAAATGGTCTAATGTTCAAATGGATTACTGAAAATCATGAAATTGTTGCTGGTTTTAAGCGTGTAAAACTTGTAAAATGCAGTTTATGCGGAAAGAGAATCCCATTGGGAAACACCCTGTGTGACTCTTGTTTTGAAAAAGATAAGAATGTAAGTAGAAAATAATATTCTAAAATCTTTCACACTTTTCTTCTGTTAGTAATATAACAAATTACAAAATAAATAATTATGAGGGAAGTAAAAAATTTCAATCCCCTCCTTCTGTTATTTATGACCCTTAATTGTTATAAAAACAATAGATTTTACTAATTATAATTAATTTTAGACTTTTTTTACATTTACGGCTTTAGGTCCCTTATCTGAATCTTCGCTATCATACTCAACTGTATCTCCCTCATTTAAGAACGTACCAGTTGGTACAGCAGACCGATGGACAAAAATATCCTTTCCGTTTTCTCCTTGGATAAAGCCATAGCCTTTTCGTGGATTATACCACTTTATGGTTCCTTTCATTTATTTACCTCCTTAGACTTTGGAGTCTTTTTTATAGCTAAAAGAATAAAAAAAGTTTCTTAGACTCTAGGAGAAGAACCTTATAACTTTTATAATATTCCTTTGCTCCCATCTATATTAAAACACCATTTTAAATAGATTTCCATATCCAAAATGAGATTTAAGCTGCTTATTTAAAGAAATCAAAAATATCACTTTTTCTTATCTATAAAAAGATATTTATGAGAAATAATATTTCTGAGTTTATGAGTCAAGAAAACATTAAAAAAATTATCAATGAAAAAAATATACAATGGGTTCAACTTCATTTTACTGATGTGATAGGCAGATTACGAGTATTACATATCCCTGCTAATAGATTTTTAGAAGAAACCCTGGAAAATGGCATTGGTTTTGACGGTTCTTCCGTTGGGCTTACAAAAGTCGAAAAATCAGATCTAATTGCGATGCCAGATAGAAAAACCTTTAATATTTTACCTCATGAAGAAGATGAAGGAAAAATCGTTGCAAATATTTACGATACCACTTTTAACCAGTTTTCGGCAGATCCAAGATATATACTAAAAAAAGCTGTAGAAAAAGCAAACAGTCTAGGTTATGATGAAATTAAAGTTTCTCCAGAAATGGAGTTTTATGTTTGTAACGAATCTGAGGAATATAACTATGAGAAAATTGAGGCTCAGGGTTACCTTGCTCCCCCACCGCTTGATGATGTTAAAAAATATAGGAGAAACCTATCGGAACTATTACAAAAAAGTGGGTATAATGTCAGATATCATCATCATGAGAAAGGGAAATATCAACACGAAGTAGAAATTGATGCTTTAGATGCAATATCAGCTGCGGATTATTGTATCCATTTTAAATACTTGGCTAGAGAAATTGCAAGTTCATATAATCTAATGGTTACTTTTATGCCTAAACCTTTTGCTTACAATGCAGGTAATGGTATGCACGCACATATAGCTTTTTTTAAAGATGGAAACAATGTATTTCATGATGAAAATGATGAATATAATCTAAGTCAGATTGCACGTTATTTTATAGGTGGCGTCCTGGAACATGCACCTGGTATGACGGCAATTGGAAATCCGACGATTAATTCATATAAGAGATTGACACCATATTTTGAGGCGCCAATTTATATTACGTGGGCACGTTATAACAGAAGTAGTCTTGTAAGGATACCTGCTAAGAAAAATATTGATATTGAGATACGAAATGCAGATCCAGCAGCAAATCCTTATCTACTTTTTGCGGTAATGATACATGCTGGTTTAGATGGAATCAAAAAGAAGAAAGAATATGATCCAATTGAAAAAAATATTTATAAAATAAGTGAAAAAAAGGAAAAAACGGAGATTAAAAAGTTACCAACGACGCTGCTTGAAGCCTTAGATGCTTTAGAACAAGATGATATAATTAAAGGAGCCTTGGGTAAGGAAATACTTGAACTGTTTGTTGAAAAAAAGAAGAAAGAATGGGAGCAATATCAAGGAGAAATAACTGATTTAGAATACCGTTTATACTTTCACTGCTAAGAAGGATAAAAGTTAATTTTTCAATTAAGAATTTATCTGTTGGACTTTTTCTTTTTATATCTTATCTTCAACACTCTTACCTCTAACAACCCCCATTCTTAGGACTATGAATGCAATTATTGTTGCCACGATTGGTAGCAGGTAATTTCCTAGACCAATCATTAGTCCTATTGCGGCTACTATCCAAATACTTGCTGCGGTGGTGATTCCTTTTATATCACCTTTTCTGGCGATGATACTACCTGCTCCTATAAAAGCAGTCCCTGTTACAATGCCAGCTGCAATTCTTGTTGAATCAATAACAAATCCAGTATTTTGAGGAAGTAGGTTAATTGAAGATATTGTAAATAGACAGGCACCCATACCTATAAAGATATGAGTTCTTAAACCAGCTGGTTTTTTTGTTATTTCTCGTTCAAAACCGATAATCGCTCCTAGAATAACGGATAATAGAATCCTTCCAATTAATTCTATATCTGTAAAAGATATTGGAAATTCCATATAAATCATCCTCCTCTATGGTTCTAAATATGTGCTTTTCAATTTAAAAATCATTCGATTTTGTAATAATACTATAATTTTTAAGGATTTTATTAGATTTATTTAATCTTGATAGAATGTAATTTTGAATCATTTATCTTATTAAGATAAAACAGTTACTATTTTTGTAAAAGGGAAATAATTTTGAAAAGAAATGAGAATTTAATAGAGGATCTAATAATTTTTGATGCTCATTGTGACACAGCTAATGTACTTCTTGATCAACATTTTTATTTTATTAATAGAAGACAAAGCCACCTTGGAGTTGAGAAGATTAAGAAAGGTGGATTAAAAGCTCAAATTTTTGCTATCTGGGTTAATCCAGTTTATTCATCTTTCAGATCTTTTAATAAGGCATTGTTGTTGTGTCATGCTTTAGAAAAAGAATTTTTTTCTCCGAGATATGGAACAAAAGTTACATCTACTATTGAAATGCAATCTTGTTTGGAAAAGAAAAAATTTGTAGGCTGGATATTTCTTGAAGGTGGGCATATAATCGGTAGTTCACCTGAAATACTAGAATTGTTTTATTATCTTGGTGTTCGTAGTATGACTTTGACCCATTCGAAGAGCACTGATTGGGCTGATTCCTCTGATGATAAACCAAAATGGGACGGGCTTAATAAATTAGGAAAAAAAATCATTGCAAAAATGGATGAACTGGGGATGGCTATTGATATATCTCATGCATCTGATAGATGCGTTGAAGATGTTTTGGATACTTCTTCAAAACCTATAATGGCATCTCACTCTTGTGCAAGGGCTTTATGTGATATTCCGCGTAATTTACCTGATGATCTAATAAAAGAAATTGCAGAGAGAAAAGGCTACATTGGCGTTGCTTTTTATCCTGGTTTTTTGAAAAAAAGGATTTATAAGCAGTTGATTAAAAATTATGAAAAATTCAAAAAAGAATTTCAAGTTAAGATTGAAAAAAACAAGGCTAATCCAGATATTATCAATCAGTTAGAATTTGAGTTATATAAGAAAATGGTTATAGGAGTTGATCGTGTTGATTTGTATGCAGTTGTTGATCACATTGCCCACGTAGCTGATATTGGAGGAGTTGATTGCGTTGGACTTGGGAGTGATTTCGATGGGATTCTTTCTACTCCTATAGATTTAACAGATGTATCTTGTTATCCAGCATTAGTCAATGGTTTGTCTGAAAGAGGTTTTAAAATGAGTGAAATCAGAAAAATAATGGGTTTAAATTTATTCAATTTTTTAAAAAATTTTGATTGATTTTATTGACTTTTTGTTTTAAATGCAGTTGATCATTAAATATAGACTTTCTCCAAAAATGTTAAGATGTAAAAAAAGATAATTCTTGCGAAATGTTTGAAAATAGAAGTGAACGGCAATTAATCGCAATTTATGTCATTATTGCATTAATAATTGCTTTGTTACTTGCTTTTCTTCATATATATCAGGGATTTCATCCTTATTACATAATTATTGCAGTAAATATTGAGTTTTTTTGTATATTTTATATTTTGTATCTTCCGTTAAAAGTAAAGAAGAAAAAAAGGTAATCTTTTAGTTTAAAAAATCATTTGAGATTTAAATAACTGATTATTTTGTAGTAAAATAAGTAATATTAAACAATTCTTAATCCAACGCTTTCTGGTGCTCCTATTCCTGGTATTCTTAGTCTATTTTCAATTATATCTATAATTGCAGTTAATACTACAGTTAAAACCAAATATATAATTGCAATAATTACAAACATTTCTATGTATTTGAAAGATTTTGATGCTATAAAAAATCCTTCAGCTGTTAATTCCTCCACAGTAATTAAATATGCAATTGACGTATATTTTAAAAGGTAAATTAGTTCATTTGACCAAGCAGGTATCGATATGCGTAATGCTTGGGGAAGTATTATGTTTTGAATGGATTTTAATTTAGTCATCCCTAGAGTTCTAGCAGCGATCATCTGACCAGATGGAATAGATTGGACAGATCCTCTAAGATATTCAGCTTGATATGCTCCACTATTGAGAGAGAATCCTAGTAGTGTTCCACGAATAATTTCTATGTATCCAATGCAAAAACTGGAAATAATTTTATTTCCGTAGACTCTGCCAAGGGCTAATGTGATTCCGATAACTAGACCAATTAATATTGATATGAATGTAAGAATAAGAGTTATGTTTAAACCTTCAAGTAGCTTTGGTAAGGAATCCATTAGAAATTCTATAAATTCAGACGTTGTTTTTCCCCCTTATTCTTCTCCATATAATGTGGCAATTTTTCCTAAAAATTCCTTCGTTCTTGCTTTTTTTGGTTCACGGAACATTTGCCTTGGTGGCCCACTTTCTACTATTACCCCGTTTTCCATAAATATGATTTCATCAGCAACGTTCCTTGCAAATCCCATTTCGTGAGTAACGACTAACATACTAACTTTTCCTGCAAGTCCTTTCATAACTTCAAGTACTTCTCCAATTAGTTCTGGATCTAAAGCTGAAGTAGGTTCATCAAAAAGAATGATGACTGGGTCCATTGCTAAAGCTCTTGCAATGCCAACACGTTGTTTCTGCCCTCCAGAAAGTTGGGCAGGATATTGATTTACTTGTTTTTCTAAACCAACTCTTTTTAGTTCTTTTAAGGCTCTTTTTTTTGCTTCTTCTTTTTCTATCCCTTTTACTTTCTCCAGACCTATACTTACATTTCTTATTGCAGTTAAATGATTAAAAAGATTAAAATCCTGGAAAACAAATCCAATTTTTTGTCTTATTCTATTTATGTTTTTAGATGTATGTGTAATTTCTTCACCCTCAAGAAAAACTTCTCCTTTATCAGGAGGGTCTAATTGATTGATACACCTGAGAAGCGTACTTTTTCCAGTTCCACTTGTACCAATAATTACTTTTGTCTTACCCATATCCATATTAAATGATATACCTTTTAAGACTTCGAGTTTACCATATGACTTGTGAATATCTTTTACTTCAAGCATGTGCATATTTTTGCCTTCCAAAATTCTTATTTAACATTTCCTATCTCAAGACCTGACATTTTGTATTTTTTTTCTAGAAAACTTAGGGTTTTATTGATGGAAATTACTATTATTAAATAAATTAGAGCAATAAGTAATAATGTAGGAAGAACTAGTTCGTAGTCTAATGAGTATATATATCCTCCTTGTCTCATCAATTCGACGACGCCGATACTAAAAGCAATTGAAGTATCTTTGAGTACAATTGTCAGTTCATTAGACCACCCTGGTATAGAAAGCCTAAGAACTTGTGGAATTATGATGTATCGCAAGGCTTTTACTTTTGACATCCCTATTGATAGTGCTGATGTCATCTGCCCTTTAGGTATTGAATTTATAGCGCTACGATATATTTGAGCTTGATATGCAGCACTTCTTAATCCTAGTGCTAAAACTGCTGATGTGAATGGGTTTAGATTAAGACCAATTTGAGAGAGTCCAAAATATACTATAAAGAGCATTACAAGGAGGGGAATTCCTCTAAAAATTTTCTCATAAATATAAATACAAAAGGCAAGAGGCCGTTTTCCATAAGAACGACCCATTGCCAATCCTATTCCTAACCCAGATCCGATTATAAGGCTGAAAATAGTTAGACCGATTGTGATTATCAAACCATCCATCAGCTGAGGAAGAGAATTTGCCAAAGTCTCTAATGCCAATGGATCACTTCATTATTTTTCTTACTCAAAGTATTTTTTAACTAGATTTGTCCAATCTTCAGTTCCCATAAGATCTAAAAGTCCTTGATTTAATTGCTCTAGCAATTCAGTATTTCCTTCTTTTACTGCAAGTCCATATTCTTCATCTGAGTCAATTATATATGCTACTTCTTTATCTCCGTCTTCTGCAAATGCTTCTGCAACTGGTTTATCGATAACTACTGCATCTAAATTTTTATTCGTTAGATCTAGAACTGCTAATGTATAAGTCGTATATCGTTTGAATTGATCTTCCTGCATAGTCGCATTTGTTATGTTAATAAAGGTTTCATATATCCAGTCCGCGCCAGTTGTTGCTGTTTGAGCACCAATCGTAAGATTGGCAAGTACCGTAAGATAATTAGTCTCATTAATGGTATAGTTTGATTCAGTCAACACTAATACTGATAGATCGGCTTCATAATATGGAATTGTGAAGTCTACCTCTCTTTCTGGATCTATTGACATTCCAGCGGCTATAACGTCAATTTTATCAGTTTTTAATGCTGCTATTAGACCTTCAAAGGCTATATCTTGGATTTCAACAGTATAATTCAGGTTCTCAAGAATCATTGTAACCATTTCTATATCAAACCCTACAATTTTTGAATCTTCCACGTATTCAAATGGCGGAAAATCAGCTGATGTTCCAACTATTATTTTGTTTTCAATTTTTTCTTCTTCACATCCTGATAAAGCAACGGCAAGGCCAAGTATTGCTATTATCACCAATGTTGAGATAATCTTCTTTTGTTTATACATATATCACCTCCTCCATCGTCTTTGGAAATGGTTTATCCTTTATTTAAATGTTCTAGTTTTTTTACTCTAATATGAAATTACCTTTTTGAGTAAAATTAAGAAAATATAATCTGGTTAATTAATTGTATATTAGGTTATTAGGAAATTTCCTATTAATTTCACATCTTATTAAATACTTATTTTCTAATGTTAAATCAGATTACTAGAAAAAATCTTATATTTTTTTGTATTAAGTTCCGTTTTTTTAACTATTGGATAGTTTTAGATATAAGTCAATAATTGATAAAAATATTAAAATACTTTAATATTATAATTGTTTATAACATGGCTAGATATTATGAAAAGTAGAATATTTTTGATAGCATTAGTTTTTATAATTATTTCAACTAGTTTTCAAGTTGCTGCGCATGTTCCATATTTTGAGCATAAAGATTTCTCTAAAGAAAAACCTTTTAAGGTTAGGAAAATGGTCACGCAATCAAAAGCTGTTTACTCTTGGCTTGAAAATGATGGATTAAATCCTTGTGAAGATATTGATGTTTATAAATTTAAGTTAATTCGGCGTGTAAATATGTATATTGAGTTGATTGTACCTGTGGTTGATGATTATTATGAAGAGTTTGTCCCATGGTTTGCACTTGTAGGTCCTGGCCTTCCTGATCCAGGGCAAACTTTACCATCTGAAATTGAAATTCCAGAAGGTTATGGTGCGATTGTAAAGGAAAATTTGGAACCGGGTGAAAATCGAACTACTTTTTATGAACCATTTGGAGGTAAATCTTATTACAATGGACCTGTTTTAGAAAAGAAATTAAATGAAACAGGTATTTATTATATCTACTGCTGGGATCCTTATGAGAAAGGAGGAGACTATACAATTGTAATCGGTAAATTAGAGATATGGGGTCCTTTGGATATTATTAGGGCATTGATTTATACCCCTTTAATTCGTCGCGATTTTGAACTTCACATACCCTGACATCGTATAGTGAATTTTTTAACGAAACTTCTACTGAAAAAGTATAATTTTTGATATATTATTTTAGATTATTTTTTTCCTATTTTTATTCTTTAAAAGGTTCTTGCAAATTTTTCCCGACCCTAATTTTGGTAGACATTCTTGGAACTCCACTGACTTAGGGACTTTATAGTTGGCAATTCTTTTTTTGCAGAATTCTATGATTTCTTTTTCTGTTGCTTTTTTGTCTTTCTTTAAAACTATAATTGCTTTCACTATTTCGCCCCATTCTTCATCTGGGGCGCCTATGACAGCAGCCTCTATCACTGCGGGATGAGTGTATAAAACATTTTCCACCTCTATGGAGTATACGTTTTCTCCTCCTGTAATAATCATGTCATCCTTTCTATCTACGATGGTGATATAGCCTTCTTGATTGATAACAGCCATATCTTTGGTATAAAGCCAACCATTTTTGAAAACCTTCTTGGTTTCTTGTGGTAGCTTCCAATAGCCTTTGGTGATAGTGTCGCCCCTTACAATTATTTCTCCAACCTCTTTGTTGTTGGTTTTTACTTCCTTTCCTTTTTCATTGACAACTTTGAGTTCAACGCCTTTGAATTTCTTGCCAGTGGTTGATTTATATTTCATTTGTTCTTCATGGGGAAGATTTTGAAGGTGATCTTTTAATAATGACATGGTTAGAAAAGGACTTGTTTCTGTCATTCCATATGTTTGTATGTAGTCACATTTGAAGGTCTCTATAATCTTCTTTATAAGGTTGTGAGATATTGGGGCTCCACCACTTAGAAGGACTCTTAGAGAGGAATAGTCGTATTTGTTTACATCTGGGTAATTGACTAAACGGAAATACATTGTCGGTACTAAATTTGTTATTGTTACTTTTTGTTTTTCTATATAGTTACATATTGTTTTTGGGTCGAAGTCATTGATTAAAATATGTGTACCTCCAACCATGGTTATGGCCCAGGTTGCCCATGCATCTGCTAAATGAAATAAAGGAGCTGCATGTAGCCATACATCTGTATCTTTAAGTGTCAACTCCTCTATGGTGTAAAAAGCGTGTGTGTAAACATTTTTATGGGAAAGCACTACACCTTTTGGTCTACCTGTGGTGCCACTGGTGTAGTAGATTTGTGCGATATCTTCTTCTTTTACATCATCCAAAGTTAAAATATGAGTCTCGGAGGCTATTAAAGTTTCATAATCCTTTTTAGTTGAAATAATTTTGAGTTCTTGTTCTGTTTTATTTGTTATTTTTTGAACTTTTTTTGAAAGATTTTTGTCAGCAATTATTAATTTTGTTTCAGAATCTTTTAAAATAAAGGATAGTTCATCGGCAGAAAGGTAATGGTTTAAAGGTACCAACACTGCACCAATTTGCATAACTCCAAAATAGCTTTCAAGAAAATAATGGCAGTTTTTATGGAGTATTGCAATTTTGTCATTTTTTTTAATTCCTAATTTTATTAGAACATTTGCAAGTTTACCTATCCTGCAGCCAAACTGTTTATAGGAGAATTCTTTGTCGTTGCAAACTACTGCTTTTTTTTCTGGATATAATTTAATAGTTTTTGGTAGGATGTTAGTTAGACTCATGTTTCGCTTATTGTAATATAATATTAAGATAAAAAGCATATTCAGTTTTTAATAGAGAATTTTAAGATTATTGTTATTGAAATTCTCTGTTTGTAAATTTTATTATTTTGATTCAAAACAGTTATTAGATAATATTATATAATGTTATATAATATTATTTAAGTTGGGGAATTATATGTTTAGAACATTTGTAGAAAGATCAATAGTTGTTGTAATAATGGCAATTCTGATGAGTTTTACAATCTCATCAAATTTTTATTTAAATTCGTCTCAAGCAACTAAATTTAATAATAATTCTCAGAGAAATAACCAGATATTATTGGAGTTAGAACCGTTTGATAATCTTATAGAATCATTATTGGCACTTGTACATATACCTTCTCTTTCAGCAGCAATTGTAAAAGAAAATGAACTTGTCTGGGCAAAGGGTTATGGCTTATTCGATATAGAACGTAATAAAGATGCAACTAAAGATACTATATATCTTGTTGCTTCGATTTCTAAAACATTCACTGCCACCGCGATTATGCAACTTTTTGAACAAGGATATTTTGATCTTGATGATGATGTAAATGAATATTTAGATTTTGATTTAAGGAATCCAAAATATCCTGATGTTAAAATTACGTTTAGAATGTTGCTCGCTCATCAATCAAGTATTGCAACTGATCTTACTACATTCCGTACTAGGGCATTACCTGGAGATTTAGAAATCTCAGGGTATCCACATCCTTATTTTAAGGAACTGTTAACACAAGATGGAATACATTTTAAACCACAATTGTGGAACGATTATTCACCTGGCGAAGATATGTATTATGCAAATATCGGTTTTGGTATATTAGGTTATCTTGTTGAACAAATCTCTGGGCAATCATTTGAAGACTATTGCAGAGAACACATTTTTGACCCTTTGGAAATGTACAATACTAGTTTTAGATTAACTAACATTAATATTAGTAGAGCAGCTGTACCTTATGAATATCAGCATTGGAGATATATTCCTTATTTTCATTACCAGATCCTTGAATATCCTGCTGGTGGGCTCAGAACCTCGGTTACTGATTTATCTCATTTCCTTATTTCTCATATGAACAATGGAACTTTTGGTACTACGCAGATTCTTACATCTGAGAGTGTTAAGGAAATGCATACTATTCAATATGCAAGTGACACCTATGATTTTCAATATGGCCTTGGTTTTCAAATCTGGAAAACATCTACTGGAATGAAGATAGGTCACGGGGGTGGTTTATATGGTGTGGCTACCAAAATGGTATTCAAAGAATCAAAGGATATAGGTATTATTATGTTTTTCAACAAAGCTGTTGAAAACCTTCGAGATAAGTTTGTTTTTTCAATTATAGAACAATTATTATTTCAAAAAGGAAGAGGTTTTGAAACTGAAGAATTTAATGCGGGAAAATTACTTGAAACTATTAGGTTTAATAGATGGTTATCCGAAGATTTTAAAATACACAATTAAATAATTGAATAATAGATTATGAGTTTTAGTAAAATCAATATAGGCGGCTCTTTGGACATTGATTGAATGAAAAAAGGAAAATCATAAAAAGTCATTTTATATATTATATTAGATATTATTAAGGGATTTGATAATATGAAAAGAGTTGATAGTCATTTATTTGTAATTAGTGCTTCAATAATTGTTTTTTTCGGCAGTTTTTTACCAATAATTGCAGGTATTAGTATTGAGAACAATCAATACCATCTTCAAATTATTGACAAGAATGCTGCGTTACATGTTGCTCACGCGAAATTACTCCAGATGGAAAAAATGACATATTCTATAATATCCTCAAATGAAGTTTGTGATGATCAAGGATGTGTTCTTTTCTATGTTTTTAATTTATATCCTCAAGGATATATTGTGATTCCTGCGCATTATTCTCTTCCTCCAGTTATTGCTTATTCTTTTATAAGTACATTTTTTGAAGCTGGTCCAGTTCTTTGTGAGTTGGTGAAAACAGATATTTTACAACGACTTATTCATTATTCAGAAATTCCTGAAGCTATTAAAGAAGAAAACAACAACCTTTGGCATAGATATCTTGGTTTAGATCTTTTAGGTTTGGAGAATTCCAATTTTCGTCAATGGCCTGAACGAGGAAAAACTCTTTCACAGGGATGGCTTAATACAAAATGGCATCAAGGTTCCCCCTTTAACGATTTTTGTCCGATTGATTTAGCAACTGGAAAACGAAGTGTTGCTGGGTGTCCTGCTGTTGCTATGGCTCAGATTTGTAATTACCATGAAACTACTCACAATGTTCAGTTTAATGATAGCGATGATTACTATCATGCTTTTTGGGGAAATAACTATTGGATTGACGATGATTATGAAACATATGATTTTCCCTCGTTTCCGGAACTAAATTCATATCTTGATAACCTTATCTTGCATTACCAAAGTCATATTACTCTGACTGATGATGATAAAGCATCTCTTGTATTTGCCTGCGGAATTGCAGCAGAACAAGTCTATCATCCCAATGGATCAGGTACTTTTGGTGTACATCAAGCTTTTCAAGCGTATCAGCGTTTTGCTTTTAATGATATTGAATTGTTGGATGATAACGACCCTGATGTTTATGAACGAATACAAGATAATATGAAAAATGGTCTTCCTGTACATCTTGCTGTTGTTGATGAGGCTGTAACAACTGGCCATAATCTTGTAATTGATGGGTATAATACTGATGGATTTTATCATCTTAATTTTGGCTGGGGTGGGTCTTATGACGGGTGGTATAAAATACCTGAAGAACTTCCCTTTAATCTTAATTTTCTTGAAGGCGTTATTGTTGATATCATCGATGATAACATTGATTCAAATCTACATGGAGTAGGCGTTTTATATTGGCCCAATGTCACACCGGGGACCACTGTTAATAGAAGTTTTTTTATTGAGAATGTAGGAGATCCTGGTTCGGAAATTGACTGGGAAATCCAAGTATGGCCAGATTGGGGTGATTGGACCTTTGACCCCAAATCTGGAGAAGATCTTACTCCTGAAAATGGTCCTATTAAAATCAATGTTTCTGTTGAGGTGCCAAATAGAAAAAACAAACACTACAATGGATATGTCAAAGTTGTTGATGTTGATAATAATGCTAATTCCTGCCTAATTCATATTTCACTTATAACACCACGGGTAAAAGGAACCTATTACTTCTTCGAAACTTTTCTTCAAAGACATCCTTATGCATTTCCATTAATTCGATATTTGTTAAATATTTGAAATTACATTGATGGTTTTTTTAACAAATTAAAAGAATATAATAATAAAATAAAATAGATTATGTTAATTAAGTACTCCTAGTTCAATTGCTTCTTCAGGGCAGACTTCGTGACAACAGTAACATTTTATGCATTTAGTGTAATTTATTTGTGCTATTTTGGTTACTATTGTGATTGCGTTTTTCGGACAAATTTCTTCACAATATCCACAAATATTACATTTTGTTGTTACTATGGGGCTTTGTTGTGGAGTTTTTTTTCCTGTGAGTAAATAATCTGCAGTACTTGGTAGAATAAAATCAGGGTATTTTACATCCTCAGGTGTCAGTTGTGGATAGATTATATCTTTAGGCCATAGTCCTCGAAGCTTTGCTCTTTTTAAAACTGGTATTCCAACTGGTTCGATGTTGAGCATTCTGCATATTGCGATGTCCATTGATACGGGATCTTCTGCTGCAAGAAGAACCCCTAAGTTGATTGGGGTTCCACTAGATGGTCCTTGACCTTGCATTGCTGTGATTCCATCCATAATTATTAGATCAGGTTTTGCTATTGATAGGATGTCTAGTAACATGTCAGAAAAAGATGTTCGTCTGATGTAAAGAGAATGATATTTGGCTTTGGTTAATCCAGGGACTGCTCCATACATAACCTTTGTTGCTAAGGTCATTATCATATATGAATGTGTTTTGATTTTTGGAAGGGCTATTATCTTTTCTGCTTGTAGTATGAAATTGCATATTGGTGTTTTTTTAAGTCGTTTTCCTTGTGGAATTGGTACTTTTTTACTAGTGGTGTCATAATTTAATTCTATGCCCAATTCTCGTGATAGCTCTGTTAATCCTGCTTTTTCATATACCTTTTTAAGTCTTCTTTTCGTAAATTGTCCCGAGGGTGAATCGCCAATATAGGGAATTCCTCCCTCTTTTAGTATTGCTTCTGCTGTTTTTTTTACAAGTAGTGGATTTGTGACAACTGCTTTTGATGGTTCACTTGCGTTTAAGAGGTTTACTTTTAATAAAATTTTTTGGCCTTTTTTTATATATTTTTTTAGATGCCCTAGAGGGCTTAGTAATGAATCTAAATCTATGGTTTGATATGTTGATTTATTAATACAAACCACGTTATTTGTCTTTGAGTTTTGTTTGTTCATAATTCGGTGAAGAATATTTTTTTCTTATAAAAACTTAGATGGTTAGTTGATTGAGTTTGGGGAAATGATTGGGTTTTGGGAGTAATCGTTAAAGTTATTTTTATTAATGGTTGTTTGATTCATTGCTTGTTTTAATTAGTGATTGAAATGAGTGAAGGTTATAAAAGACATAGTCATGAGCATCGTGAGCATCTTGCTGGTGAGTTTCGATGGGGAGATATTGGACAGCTTGTTTTTGTATTTGTTTTTATAGTTGGAACGATTCTTGATTTATTTTTGTTAAAGTTATCTGATTCTTGGCAGGATGTTTTTTCGTGGTATTTCCGTGTGGTTGTTTTTGTTATACTTTTACTTGTTGCAGGTTATTTTGCTCAACGAGCTCATAAAAAAGTTTTTCATGAAGAGCGTAAGGAACTTATGGTCATCGATACTGATGTTTTTGCTATTATTCGTCATCCTATGTATTTTGGTTCTATTCTTACTTACTTGGGTTTTGTTGTGCTTAGTGCTTCGGTGATTGCGTTGGTGATTTTTTTTATTGTCGTTATTTTTTATTATTATCTGTGTCGGTATGAAGAGAAGCTTTTAATCGAAAAGCTTGGGGATAAGTATAGAAATTATATGGAGAAGGTTCCTATGCTAATTCCTTGGATTGGAAAGTAGTAGTTTGGTTTAAAATTAAAGTTAGAATCAATAGTTAGCAGAATGTATTTTTTTACTCTTACATATTAGTAATTTTTTGTTTAATTCTAAAATGTTAGGGTAAATTCCTATATTTGAATAATACTTAGCAGGATTTTTATTTTAAGTATATCGCTATGTTCAAATGATTATTTTGTTCAACTTTTATGCGATAACTTTTAAATAAAGAAATACTGATAATTTTTCAGATGGGGGAAATATGAAAAAAAACATCTTTAGAAATAGAGTTTGTGTAGAACTTATTTTGTTTATTCTTATTGCAAGTATTGTACCGTGTATCAGCGGAAATGTCAAAGAGGGAGACGATGTATCTTCTAATTCTGACGTTCAGATGAATCTTTTGGGCGACGGTCCAGTTGAACAATGGAATGTTACTTTTGGAGGGGATAAGTATGATGTGTTTTTTGGGGTTCAGGAAACTGCTGATAGTGGCTTTATTGCAATTGGTGGTAAAGATGCTAGTAGTTGGGATATTGGTGGAGATTGTTGGTTAGTAAAAACGGATAGCAATGGGGATATGCAATGGAATAAAACTTTTGGTGGTGGTAAAACTGACAATGGACATGGCGTCTTGCAAACCATGGATGGTGGATTTATTATTTCAGCTATAACTGAGTCTTATGGTGCAGGATCTGCTGATGCGTGGGTGATTAGAACCGATGATGTTGGGAATGAACTATGGAATAAGACCTATGGAGGATACTCCTATGATTTGGTTGAGAAAACGATTTTACAGACCACTGATGAGTGTTTTCTGATTGTTGGTAGTACCATATCTTTTGGAACTGGGGGTAGCCGTGATGGATGGCTTATTAAGATCGATGGTGACGGAAACGAACAGTGGAATAAGACATATGGTACCAAGGATTCTGAACATTTTTGGGAGGCACATGTAACTTCTGATGGAGGGTGTGTAATGATTGGATATGTTGATAACTCATCCACGCACCATCGGGATGCATGGGTGGTTAAAACCGATGATAACGGTGATTTAGAATGGGAGAAAAAAGTTGGACCGGCATATCAAGGTCTTAGTATCCATCAAACTACTGACAATGGCTATATCTTATTAGCTGAGGTTAAAGACACGGTTTTTGGCGGTTATCTGAATGCTTGGATGGTAAAGATCGATGAAGACGGTGATGAGGAATGGACGAAACTGTTTATTACCCCGCAAGGCGAAGATTGCTTTGCAGTGCATCATAATATTCAGTTTACCCGGTATGGGGATTTCATTCTTACAGGTGTTATAAACGCTAAACTTCCAGTTTATTCAGTGGGTGATTTGTGGTTGACAAAAACAGATGAAAACGGCAACATTTTTTGGGAAAAAATAATTGGAGGGTCTGAATATGATACTACTTATATGGTTGGTTTAACATCTGATGGAGGTTATATTTGCTCGGGAATGACAAAATCCTTTGGAACTGGAAATAATTTTAACGCTTGGTTGGTTAAAGTATCTGATTATGAAAACCAACGACCGAATAAACCTGAGAAGCCAGATGGTAAAACCAAGGGAAAATCTGGTAATGAATACACTTATTCAAGCGTGGCAAGTGAACCTGATGGTGAATGTCTTTATTATATCTGGGATTGGGGAAATGACAACTATAGCTATTGGCTTGGTCCCTTCGAGTCAGGGCAAACTGCTGAAGCATCCTATGTTTGGGATTCGGAAGGTGGATATAGTGTGCGAGTCAAGGTTAAAGATATCTTTGGTGGTGAGAGTTGTTGGTCTGATCCATTACATATCAAAATGCCAAAAAATAAAATCATCTATAGACCGTTTTTACAGTTTTTAGAGAGCCATCCAAATCTGTTTCCGTTGCTGAGATGCATATTAGGTCTATGATTAATTTTTTCTCTCTTTTTTTTATTGATGTAATTTTGAAGGTGTAAATAGAATTTTTAAGTAGAGAAATCCTTGGAAAATAATATTTTTAATATTTGTATGTTTTTATCTTTTGGAGCATATCTTGGTAGGTTCTGAACAAACATTTAAGTAAGTTTTTTTAATTTCTTTTAAGAAGGTGAATATTCATGGAGAGAAAGAATATAGGGATAATGGTCCTTTATGCAATAGGTATGTTAATGGGACTAATAGCTGTTATTATGTTCTACTTCGGCTCACCAGGTGAGTTTGACACAGAACCATTACTAGGAGTCGGTTTGTTATTTGTATCCATCGCGGGATTTAGATCAATAAAGAAATAAAAATTCGATTACATAGGACGCAATTTCCTATTGCTATTGAAGTGTAATTTTCTCTTTTAATGAGAAGATTTTTAGTGATAACTATGGTTGAAGGCAGAGCTAGAAAACTTGGTTGGAAGAAAGATTGGCCTGCATTATTGTATCTTATGTTGACGGTTTTGGGTTTTGCTATATCGATATATGATTTCTGGAAACTTCAGGATTTGAATTTTCAAATAGGCATTCCGTTGGTATTGGGAATCATATTGCTCATTATTGGTGGTACTTTTAGAGTGACCAGTAGAATGACGTTGACAAAAGCAGGGTTTAATATGATAAATAGTTTCAAATTGCAGATTGTTGGGAACCAGCGGCTTATTACAGATGGGGTGTATAGTCACATCCGTCATCCTCTTTATCTTGGTGAGATAAGTAGAAATCTTGGATTTGCTCTTTTCTTTGCAAGTCTCTATGGTTTAGTTGTTATGATTATCGCTAATGTTTTTTTGATTTTGAGGATTAGGATTGAGGAAAGAATGTTGATTGCTCAATTTGGTAGAGAGTATGAGGAGTATATGAAAAAGACACACAAATTAATCCCATACATCTACTAGAATTTTCATTTATTGGAAGTAACGCTTAGTAAGATTTTTTCAAATATTGTCTTTCTTTTTCATCGCTTGTTTTTCTTTTACAAAATACAATATTAACAGTGCTGGTCCAATGATCCAGGCTGCATAGAGAAAAAAACGGGCATATCCAAGCATTAAAACAAGAGATCCACTGATCATTGCGATTCCCATTTCTCCGAAATTGGTTATACATGCTAATATTGAATATTGTGAGGCGCCGATTTTTGGATTTGTTATATCCATGTATATTGCTCCTAATGCTGTATATAGTGCTGAGCCTGTGAGAAATCCTATAATTGAATATAACAAGGCTAGAATTTGCCATGTGTCTGCGGTGATTAGTAGGGCTGAGGAAATGAGTAATATGGTAAGGAAGATGTACATTATTTTTTTTCTTCCCCATTTATCAACTATTATTCCGCCAGTAAATGCTCCTATTACTATTGCTGTTGGAAATAGGGAGTTGATTATTCCGGTTTGGGTGATATCTAATTTTAGCACATTCATCATGTATTCAGGTATTATGAAGAGTAACATTCCAAAATTCATTGCAACAACGAACCCAAATAATGCAATTAGTAGTGTATTTTTTTTCTTAAATTCAGTAATTAATAATTTCGCGATTTTTTGTCGTTTTTTTACTATTTTTTTTCTTTTATTAAAAATGGTAATATGATTGTTAATAATACGATTAAACCAGATGTTATAAAGACTATATCAAAACCAATATTGTTTGCTATTATTGCAAGTACTATGCTTCCAAATGCTGAACCTCCAAATATGCCTCCTGTCATTGAAGCGTTTACTTTTCCTCTTTCATGGACTTTTGAAATTTGTATTGCCCAGGCATCTGCAGAAACATCTAGAAGTACAATAAATGTATGACTTATAAAAAGTAAAAGTGTAAAAGGTATTAATGCAATTTTTGGATCTATTACTGCGATTGGGAAGAGGAAAACCGCTCCTAAAATACCTCCAATGGTTATGAATGGTTTTCGTCCATATTTGATAAAATAATCTGTTATAGGGCCAAAGACGAATTTTAAAATCCAAGGAATGTAGGCAATTCCTCCTACTAGTGTTGCTGTTGCTATGGAGATATCTTTTTGTGTAAAATAAATAATTAGGATGACTGTGGAGAGAGCTAAGAGAAGTCCTTCTGAAAAATATAGTGAGCCAAACAAGAGATATTTCAATGAAGGATATTTGTTGAGATCCAGCATTGTATGAATTAGATACCTATAATAAATATAAACTTAACTATAATTAAAACAATATAAAATAATATTGGGGTAATTAGCAGGTTTATTAATAAGCTATTTAAAGAATTGTCTATTTAATAATTGTTGAGTTTTTGTAATGAAATTTATCAATAAAACCACAATTAAGATTGACCGTGAATTATCTGATTTAGATAAATTCGCACTTGATTTTACTAATGTTTTAAGAAAACATACTGATTATGTTATTGTAAGCGGCTATGTTGCAATATTACTTGGAAGAGCAAGAGCCAGCGAAGACATTGATGTAATTATCCCCAAAATTGATTCTTCAACATTTAAGAAGTTGTATAGTGATATTAAGTTAAATGGTTTTTATTGTATTAATGCTGAGGAAGACTCTGATGTTTTTGAATATCTTGAAGATAATTTGTCGATTAGATTTGCTAAAAATAAAACAGTGATTCCGAATATTGAGCTTAAATGGATTAAACATAGATTTGATAAGTTAGCTCTTGAAAAAACAGTTGAGATCCGACTGAAAAAAGGGGTGTTACAGATTTCCCATTTGGAGCTTCAAATAGCTTTAAAGGAGGAGGTTCTTAAACCACCTCAAGATTTGGGTGATGCAGATCATATAAGATATGTTGCCAAAGAATATTTAGATGATAATTTAATCATGAAATATAAGGAGATGTTACATGGGTTTTATTGAAGAAAATGAAAAAGAACGAAGGCGTTTTGTACATCGATGGGCAGAATATGTCCGCACCCATGATGATAAGGATTGGTCTAAACAACAAAATGTGATTATTAATTCTTCTTTAAAGTCTGCAAATATGACTCGTGAGCAGTTTTTTAAAATTAAGAAAGAAACAAATTATGTTAAATATTAAGATATCAGTGGGGTAAAATAAAAGGATTTATCTTTAAAATATTGTATTTAGTTTTAGAATTTATGAATTGTCGAAATTCACTAATATATTAAACAATATATGTATTTTTTCTATTGAGATTAAAATGAGAGTTTTACAGGACAAAAACTATGTTTAAAGCATCTTTTTTTTGTTTGTCTGCAACCATCTGTTGACTATGATTTTTTAAATATTACAGTATGTGTTTTTAATAATACTCCTTCAGTTTTTTCTTGTTGTAAAATCTTAAAATCATTGTTTTTCATAAAATTAGTTATATCTTCGATAGTGTAAAAACCATAGTTTTTGGTAATGTTTTTGAAAAGTTTTATTGTAAACTGTGAATAAGCCAAATCGCTGAAGATATAGTATCCCTTGGGTTTTAACACCCTATTTATTTCTTTTAATACTTCCTTCCAATTGGTGATATGATGTAAAACTCCTGAGGAATAAACAATATCATATTCATTGTCATTGAATTTTAGATTTGTTGAATCTCCTTCAAAAAATTGAATATTTTGGATTTTTTCAATATCCTTTATAGCGTTTTGGATTTGCTCTGGATCAACATCTATCCCAGTTACATTTAGATTATATTTTTTGGCAATTTGTTTACAGGCTGCACCGTTACCGCAACCAATTTCAAGGAATTTTTGTTTTTCTTTAAAATCAACATGTTGTAATAGCCTTTCAATTTTATTTGCAGCCTTGAGGTTATGTTTTGGTCTGTTCATAAACCATTTTTCAGTTTTTCCCATTTTTGTCATTTATTTTCCCTTATTACTAATTAGTTTCAAATCAATTTATCATTTTAAAATATAACGATTTCAAATATTGCAAGTTATTGGAGTAATAATTTGCAGGTTTTGTATTATTTTATCTATGTTCCAGAAAGAAAAATATATTACTCTATTGTAAAATAGACTCTTTTAAAGTTCTTCCCTTTGTTTATATAATCCTTAAACATAATGCAGCCAATTTCTTTGAGATTTTTAACATGGCAACCGCCATCTGCTTGTCTGTCAAATCCTTTTATGTCTACAATTCGTAATGTGTTGATATTGTGTGGAAATCCGATTGCTAATTTAAACAAATCAGGTTCTTTTTCGGTTTCTTCTCTTGATTTATAATAGATTTCCACAGGTAGCTCTTTTTTTATAATTTCATTTGATTTTTCAATAGCTTTTTTTATTATATTTACATCCATTTTATCCATATTTAGATCAACACGTGCTTTTTCGGTGGTGAGTTGATTTCCGGTTACTTTGAGATTATTATCTTTAAATAAAACACCACTTAATACATGGGTGGCGGTGTGGTATCTCATTAATAGATAGCGTCTGTCCCAATCTATTTTGCAATGTACTTTTTCTCCTGCTTGTAATCCTTCTTTATCTACTTCATGGCTTATTTTACCTGAGAATTTACCTGTGTAAACAACATTGAATTCGTCTTTATTTTCTGTAGTTATTGTGCCGGTATCGTGTTCAACGCCTCCGCCTTTGGGGAAAAATGCGGTTTTATCCAGGATAATGAACTTTTGTTGTAAAACAGATTCAACGTTTGCCTCCCATTCTTTGAGGTATGAATCATCCATATAAAGTGCTTTAACCATGATTATCACTTAGATAATATTATAATGGTTTTTTGGCATATAATTTTTTATTTTACTATGAAGTAAGATATTTTGAGTTTTTAGAGTATAATTGTAGCATTGATCCTAGTTACCAAAGTTATTTAAAAGCGTTATTTATTCCAATAACTATAATTAAGGTGGGAGGTGAAAAAACATAGCTTTAGAGTCAATAACAGATGCTATTAGTACTGGATTTAACAATGCTGTTCAGTCAATTATTGAGGCTTTACCTAACATTCTTGCAGCGATTGTAATTTTAATTATTGGTTATATTGTTGGAAAACTTCTTGGTAGCGCAGTTACAAAAGTCTTAGAAAAAGCAAAGGCAGGTGAAAAACTAGCTAAGAGTACGTTGATAAATCGTATATTAGCGATTTTGAATATAACGTTTGAAAGACTGATAGGAAAACTTGTTTCGATTTTCTTCTATGTAATCTTCATAATTATTGCAATAGATATTCTTCAAATAGAGATGCTGAGTAACTTTGTCAACCTTGTACTTGTATATCTGCCGAATTTGATAGCTGGTATACTGGTGTTAATCATAGGTCTTGTTGCTGTTGAATGGATTGTAGCTTTTATCAGGAATACAACGAAAGAATACAAAATTGGAGGCGCTGATTTAATAGCTACTTTTTTCAGAGTGATTTTAATACTTGTTGTTATAGTTATTACGCTTGATCAATGGCAAATAGATACATCGATAATTTACACGTTTTTACAGCCGCTTGCATGGGGAGTTGCTGCTGCAATAGCTGTTGCTTTCGGATGGGGATTCAAAGACATTGTTGGTCAATGGGGCAAAAAGATATCTACAGAGTGGAGCAGAGAAAGAAAATTTAACAAATAATTACTATAGCTTATCTGATTAAGGCAATCTTTTCCCTATTTCTTTTTATTTTTTTTAGAAATTATGAAAATGTAATCAGAATAAATTAAATTTTAGCGATATATTTATATCAAAATATTTTATTACAATTTTTAAAATTTTATTTCAAGGAGGTAATAAGTGATGAATAAAAAAATAAATTTTAGAAAAAAGACGCTGGTGATTTCTTTGGCATTAATGATGGTTTCAAGCATTTTTGTATTACCATCTGGTGCTGATAACGGAGGAACTTATGATTATGTAATAATTACGACTAACGCTATTGTTGGTGCTAGTGAAGAACTTGGTTTTTTTATCCATATGAAGGAAATTAATGGGCACTCTGTGTTAGTTGTAACAGAAGATGATTTTGGAAGTAAAATTGGTCAATATCCAAATGATAGAGCAGATAAAATCCGAAAATGGTTAATAGATAATTATGTAGGCCTTGGTATTGATTATGTACTTTTTATTGGAGATCCTGATCCTGATGATCCTCAACTTCCTGAAGATCATGTTGGTGACATTCCAATGAAGATGTGCTTGACAACAACTTTTACACCTAACAATCCTGGTATTCCCACTGATTTATATTTTGGAGATTTAGATAGCAACTGGGATATGGATGGTGATGGAATGTACTGTGAGATTGCAACTGATTTAACAGGTCCAAAAAGTCCTGATCCAACAATTCATGAGGACACATTTTCTATTTTATGGGTTGGTCAAGTATATTGCAATTATTCTACTGATTATACATTCTGGACATTTAGTGATGATGCAGTTAATGTTTCAATTGATGGAAATTGGGTTATTAACAATTGGGTATCACACGATCAAACAATTGATGAAGCAACACTTACAATGTCTGAGGGATTTCATGATATTATTGTGGCATATCGCGAGGATTATGGTGATGCAATAATAAGACTATATTGGAGAACCGAGGTAGATAAAGATGATCCATGTTATATAGGAGATGAACTAATCCCATCTGAAAATCTCTATGATTCATATGGATTTCAAAATGGTCTCACTGGTTTTTACTATGACGAACCAGATCTTGAGTCAGGTTATAGATTTGAAAGAAAAGACTCTCAGTTGGCATTTTTCTGGGGCACCGGAGATAAAACCGACACAGATCCTGATCATCATGCAGAGGTAGCTGTCGGGCGTATCCCTGTTTATGATAATGATTATGATCAACTTGATGAAATCCTTCGAAAGATCATTGATTATGAAACTGATCCAGGTGATATAAACTGGCGTAAATCAATTCTTTTGCCTATGGTCCCAATGAACGATATTACCACAAGTACAGGTCTTGGAGAAGCACTTAGAGGAATGGCTATATTTAACGGTTTTTCATATTATAGAATATATGAAGAGGATTATGGTCTTGGACCTGAAGCGACTCCCTGTACTCCTGAAAATACATATACTGAATGGGCAAATGGCTATGGTATGGTAACATGGCATACTCATGGTGGAAAAGAAGGTGCTTCCCATGTTATTGATATTACTCATCTAGTTCATCTTGATGATACAAAACCAGCATTTTTATTCCAAGCGTCCTGCCATAATGCATGGCCTGAATGTAAAACTAATCTTGCATATTCATTACTTAAACAGGGTGGGATAGCTATGGCTGCAGCTACAAGAATGTCAACAGGTTGTTGGGGAGAGTATACATTTTTTGATCCATCATCTATTTGTAATCATGATATGGCTTATTTCTATACAAAAAATATAATTGTTAATGGTTTAACAGCAGGAGACTCTCTTGATTCAGTAAAATATAATCAAGATCCTATGGGAGCTAACACAATAAGATATGTTCTCTATGGGGATCCCGAATGTTATCTTCTAACTACTTTTCCAAATGAATTTCCTGTAGCAGATGCAGGTGGTCCATATACAGGTTATGAGGGAAGTGCAGTATCTTTTGATGCAAGTTTATCTAATGATTCTGAAGGAGATCCACTGGAATTTCGCTGGGATTTTGACGATGATGGGACCTATGATACTGATTGGTCTTCAAGCCCCTATGCAGAATATACTTGGGGTGATGATCATTCAGGATTTGTCACTGTTGAAGTAAGAGATTTAATTGGTAAAACCAATACCTCAACATCGACTGTAACTGTAGAAAATGTTAAACCAACAACAACATTAGATACATTAAATCAGCCGAATCCACAGTTTATTTTACCGTTAATCCATAATTTGATATTTGAAGGAAGCTTTACCGATCCCGGTTGGCTTGACACCCATACATCAGAATGGGATTTTGGTGATAGTACAACAACACCTGGTATTATTACTGAAGAAAACGATGAGCCATATTCAACAGGTACGTCAACTGCAGAACACGTCTATTCTGCTCCTGGAACATATACAATAACATTAACTATAACCGATGACGAAGGCGGCAGTGATTCTGATACCATGGAGGTTGAGGTCGTCGATGAATTTGGAGCATTACAAGATATAGATGACTATATCCAAAATCTTCCGAATTCAGCGTTCAAAGAAAAAGCAAACCAGAGAAAAAATGCAATGCACAATATGATAAACGCAATTCATGACATGCTTGTTGAAATGGAATATAACGGAGCGACACAAGATTTAATCAATAATATTAGAGCAAAAGCAGATGGTTATATCGACGGGTTACTATTGAACGATTGGATTACTGATCCTGATGCACAGTATCATCTCTGTATGAAAATTGATGATCTAACCGCCTATCTAGCGTTGTTGTAAAAAATATATAAACGGGAGTAAAATACTCCCAATATCTTATTTTTTTAAAAACAAATTTAATTGTTAGAAGAATTATATAGTAGAAGCCATATTAAAAACGTCTATTTTTTTATTTGCCTATAGCTATCTATTAGAAAATCATTTGATAAGAAATTCTTATTACATTCAATGAAAACCATTTGATTAGAGTGTATAATGGGAAAGATATAGTTATTATTATTTATGATTGGATATTGAAAGCAAACTATAATCATAGCTTCATGATTAGAAAATCGCCAGGTATTGCACCCATGTTTTTAATTAGATTTTGGATGCAATACTCAGAAGATTTTTAAAAAGAATTAAGAGATGTATTAAGTTTTATAGGTCTAAACGCTGAAATATCAGTCTAAGTATTGAAAACATATTTGGAAATCGTTCAAACAACCAATTCAACAAAGGAAAATTGAAAACAAATGGTTTATTCTTTGGCATTGTTACTTCGTATTCTGTCTCAGGACCATCGGCACCGTGTTCGTCTTGAGCATATGCTTTGACATAAAAAGTACCTTTATCCTCAAATGTATGGTTTACCTTTACATCTGTATCTTGAGTATAATAATCTGTCCACTCTTGGTCACCGTCTCCCCAGCTGATATTGTATCTTACATCATCACCATTGGCATCTGTTGCTTTGAATATATACTCATATTCTGTTTTTATTTTACCTTCTTTTTGACCTGAGATAGATGGTGCATCTGGTGGCATGTTTTCTTCTGTTGTAAACTGCCAAATAGGTCCAAAAGTAGCTGCATCATGTTCATCTATAGCGATAATCTGCCAGTAATAAGTGGTTCCATACTCCAGGGTACCTGGATCAAAGGTGGTTGCTGTTTGATCATCAGCTACTAATATATCTGGTGTTGCATCATCTGCTTCAAAATATATATCGTAAACGATTTCATCTCCATCAGGATCACTACAGTCCCAGCTCAAATCTGCATCAATACTTACATCTGTTGCTTTATCTGCTGGATCTGGATTGCTTGGTGGATCTGGTGGTTCATTTGGACAGCCAATGGCATAAATATTTCCAAAATAATCAGGGATATAAACCCGTCCGGTGGCAATAGCGGCAGAAGACATCGACATATAATCAAGCGTGTAATCCCAAATGAGATCTCCATCGTCAATATCTAGGCATAATAGTTCTCCATTACTACCGTAGAAATCACCAACAGGGATATAGAGCTTATTATCAGCAATAGAGGGGGAAGAATAATATGGACATCCGGAGGTTTGAATATTCCAAATTGGATCACCTGTTTCTGCATCTACACAATAGATTCCTCCGTTATAAGACGAGTAATCAGTAACAGCGACGTATATACTGCCATTATAGAAGGCAGGATTAGAGAAAGCGAATTGATAGAAACCTAAATCATATGTCCATAGTGGGGAACCTGTATCTGCATCAAAACAATAAATAGTTCCAGAAAAATTATACAAATCAAAATTATTGATGTAGACTCGACCATCGGCAACAACTGGTGAACATAACTCTGAATATCCTACTGGCTGATCCCATTGATATTCACCTGTTGAAGCATTTAGACAGTATAAATTGCCATAATCATAATAATAATAGTAAGAGCTACTGGTTACGAAATAGACCAATCCGTCAGCAACAGCTGCAGAAGAAAAATACATAAATTCAAAGGGTGGAATGGTATAGGTCCATATGGTGTCACCATTTTGAGCGTTTAAACAGTATAATTTTCCAGAATAACCGTAATAATCAAGAGAACCGACGTATATTTTATCATCTGCAACAATAACTGGAGAAATTATCCATTCACTTGTCATATTTTGCCAAATTATATTACCAGTCTCGGCATCGAGGCAGTAAACTATACTGTTATAATTGTAGAAATCGCCCAGGGTTACATAGACTTTTCCGTCAATTACTGCTGGATCATGTCCCCAAAATCCAATATAAAAATCCCATAATAGTGTTCCGTTTACAGCATCAATACAATAAAGCGTTGCATCATATTCCTCATTTATTTCGCTCTTAATTTTAGGTATATTGGACAGAAGGGTTGATTTTTCATGAATTGATTGTATCTGCAAATCAAGTTGTTCTGGTGGTTCGATTTCATAGTATCCGATTGTGCTAATGTACAGCTTGTTTTCTACTACAATAGGTGAAGTCAATTCAACAATATCAGAAACTGTTTGTTGCCAACATAATACGTTGTTATCTGGCGCAATACATGTAGAAGACCCGGTGTTTGCAGAATCGTGACGGAACATTGCCCACCAGTCTTCATTTGTTTTAGATGAGAAAAAGTTGTCTTTATTTTCTAATTGATTATCATTGGAATTGTTTTGATTTAAAGTTTCTGCAACAGGTATAACAGTAAAAATCAACAGCATACATACTAAAATTCCAATTATTTTATTTTTCATATTTTTCCTCCTTTAAAAAAATAATTTGATATAAGATATAATATTATAATATATAAATCTTTACTTAACTTGCGTTAATTGAAAAATAATTTTTAATTATTACAAATATAACAATAAAATTTTATTTGTAACATATATAACAAAGCAAAACTTAATTATGACAAAAATGGGGAGAAGGATTAGGCAGAAAAGCAGAAAACAAAGCCCTTCTCCCTTTTTCTCACTGATAAGGAATAAATATAATCTCTCCCCATCATAACTGTGTGAATCGATTCAAATATTAATTATGGTACAGAACTTGAATTAAAGATAGAGTCATGGGGTTATATTAGTAGCAATTGTCGCAGTATCTGGAATGCATTTGGAAATCGTTCAAACAACCAGTTCAACAAAGCGCTTTCTGCACCATGAATGTCTATTGCTTTTGCTTTGATTTTATATTCTCCTTGTTCTTCAAAGGTGTGGCATGCTTCTACTGCTATATTAGAATATTCTGTTTCAGTAGATTTTTCATCTCCCCATTCGATGATGTACTTGATTTGGTGTTCGTTAGGATCATCTGAAACGAACGCCCAGCATAATACCACTCCTGCGGGTCCTCTGTGTGGACCGTATATATCTGGTGCTGTTGGTGGTTCGTTAGGTTCTTTTTCTGTTGTAAAACTCCATATTGGACCTGTAGATGTCAACCCACCACTATCCTCAGCAACAATCTGCCAATAATACATTGTGTTTAAGTCCAATGTA
>SMTZ1_10000327_pt1 | contig 49286 bp, 36 predicted proteins | sample DeeMarSWOR136_30_FD_25667 | JGI IMG/M metagenome (IMG submission 25667) | reverse complement strand
TCAAACCCATCCATCATGCCGCCTCTTCCAAGACCAAAGCCTCGCATTTCGCCAAAATCTGGTCATCCCGGTAATGTCCCAACTCTATCGCCTTTGCCGGACATTCCGCGGCACAAGCGCCGCAACCCTGACATTTGGCCACCTCGATCTCGGCCTCCCCCTTGGCGTTGATTACGGGAACCTCATAAGGGCAAACCCTGACACAGGTGAGACACGCCGCGCACTTCTCCCCATCGACACGGGCTACCACTCCTCCAACATCCATGGTCTTTTTCGAGAGGATGGTGCTGGCTCGGGCAACGGCAGCTCGGGCCTGAGCCAAAGTTTCATCGATGAATTTGGGGTAGTGGGCCATCCCGCAAAGGTAAATGCCATCCGTGGGAAAGTCGACGGGGCGAAGCTTCACGTGGGCTTCGAGGAAAAACCCCTCCAGGGTTCTGGGTACCTTAAAGAGCTTGGACAGTTCCTCACTCCCCGGAGTGGGAACCACCGCTTCCGAGAGGACCAAAAGATCCGGTTCTAGGGGGAGATCTATCCCCAGGACGGGGTCCTTTACCCCAATCCGAAGCCTCCCATCCCTCGGGGAGACCCGAGGGGGATTTTCCGGGTCATACCGGACGAAGATCACCCCCCTCCTTCTGGCTTGGGTATAGAGGTCCTCGTGAAAACCGTATGTGCGGATATTACGATAGAGGACAGTAACGGATGCGGCCGGGTTTGCCTCCTTCAGCTTGATGGCGTTCTTCATGGCCACGCTGCAGCAGACTCGGCTGCAGTAAAAGGGGATACTCTGGTCGTCATTCCAGGGGCCGGTGCACTGGATCATGACCAGCGATTTCAGCCCTTTCACCTCCTCCTGCTGGTGGGCGAGCATTTCCTCGAATTCCCCCTGGGTAATGACCCCGGGATCGCTGCCCAAGGAGTACGCCTTGCCCCTGTATTCATCCCCCCCTGTGGCGAGAATCGTGGCACCGTGTTCGATGAGTCGCCGACGGGGACCCTCCATCGCCTCCACCGTGGTCTTAAAGTTCCCCTTAAACCCGCCGGTTTCGACAACCCTATGACTAGTTAAAACCTCGATATGGTCATTTTCCAGAACCCTGTCGATGACATGCTTAAGATATTCCTGGGGATCTTGGCCATCGGCGCTAGAGTAAATTCGCCTCATGCGACCCCCCAACTCCTTATCCCTCTCCACGAGGTAAACCTCGTACCCCTGATCCGCTAAGCTCAATGCGGCGTTCATCCCCGCTATACCTCCTCCGACAACCAAACAGGCCTGATTCACCCCAATGGTCTGTTGGTAGAGGGGGGCCAGAATTTGGGATCTCTGTACTGCCATCCGCAACAGGTCCTTTGCCTTTTGGGTCGCCTCCTCGGGCCTTCTGGAGTGTACCCATGAACACTGGTCCCGGATGTTGGCCATCTCAAAGAGGTAGGGGTTGAGGCCGGCCTCGCGGATGGTGTCCCTGAACAGTGGTTCGTGGGTGCGGGGGGTACAGGAGGCCACCACCACCCGGTTGAGGTCGAACTCCTTCACCCGTTCCTGAATAAGCTTCAGGGAGTCCGCCGAACACGTATAAATGGTGTTCTCGGTGTGGACTACCCCGGGGAGGGTTGTTGCGTAATCGACCACTGCTTTCACATCCACCACGGCGGCGATGTTGGAACCGCAGCTGCAGATGAAGGCCCCGATCCTGGGTTTTTCTTTCGATACGTCGATTTCCGGTGGATAGGCCTTCTCCCGGGTCAGGGTTCCCCTGGCCTCCCCAATCACCGATAGGGCCGCAGCAGCAGCCCCGCTGCTTTGGGTGACGCTGTCAGGGATATCCTTGGGCTCGGTGAAGGTCCCGCAGGCGAAAACCCCCGGACGCGTCGTTTCAACGGGATGAAATCCCTTGGTTAGGCAGAATCCCCTGTCATCCAGTTCTATGCCCGATGCCTTGGCCAGTGGGTGGGCATCGGCCAGGGATTCCATCCCCACGCTGAGGACGACCAGGTCAAATTGCTCCTCCTTCAACGTGCTTCCCTTGCCCTGCTCGGGCCGATACCGGATGAGGAGATCCCGGGTTTCCGGGTCCTCTTCCAAGTCCGATATCCTGCACCGAATATATCGGATACCCAACTGCTTACCCCGCTCGAAATAATCATCGAAGCCTTTTCCAAAGGCCCGCATATCCATCTGAAAGATGGTGGGCTCCAGTCCAACGACGTGCTCCATGGCCAGCATGGCCTCCTTGGTGGCATACATGCAACAAACAGAGCTACAGTAGTCGTGCCCTTGGTCCCTCGATCCGATACACTGGAGAAAGGCGATCCGCTTCGGCTCCCGATGGTCCGACGGCCGAGAGATATGCCCTTCCGTGGGCCCCGAAGCGCTGAGCATCCTCTCAAACTCCATGCTGGTCAAGACGTTTGCATACCTCCCGTATCCGAATTCCGGTGAATGCGCCGGGTCATAGAGGGAGTATCCCGGCGATAGGATGACCGCTCCCACACGGATCTCCTCCTCAACTACCACCTGCTGGTGGTCGAGGGCTTCGGCCTTACAGACGTCTACACACCGATAGCATTCCGAGCAGACACCACAGGAAAGGCAGCGGGCTGCCTCAGCCTGCGCCTGCTCCTCGGTCAGGGGCAACTCCACTTCCCTGAAATCCCTCGTCCGCTCCTCCACCGCGGCGGTCGGGATATCAACCCTGGGCCTCAGATCGACCTCGCCCCTTTCGGCCCGCTCCCGAATCTCCTCCTCCGAAAGATCAACAACGGGAAGGGGTAATTCCTCCCTGGGGGTGAGCAGCTCGACCCCCCGGAGGTAACGATCGATGGAGAGAGCGGCGCGACGGCCATCGGCTATGGCCTCGATGAGGGTTCCCGGTCCTTTGGCGGCATCCCCGCCTGCAAAGACACCGGGTTTCGTGGTTGCCAAGGTCTTGGCGTCGACCACAAAGGTCCCCTGGGGGTTAATCTCAAGACCCGTGCTCTCCTCCAAGAAGGAAACCTCGGGGGCTTGAGCGACGGCGGCTATCATGGTGTCGGCGGGCACGGTGAACTCAGAATCCTCGATCGGAATGGGCCTTCTTCGACCAGATGCATCGGGCTCTCCCAGCTCCATCCGCACGCACCGTATCCCGCTCACATGGCCATCGGTTTCCAACACCTCAACAGGGGCCGTTAGGACTTGAAGTTGGATCCCCTCGTTTTCCGCCTCATTGACCTCCCAGGGGTTTGCCGGCATTTCAGCCCTGGATCTCCGATAGAGGATCCTTACCTCCTTAGCCCCCAATCTGAGCGCCGTCCGAGCGGCATCGGTTGCCGTGTTACCGCCCCCGATGACGACAGTCCTCTCCCCAACCCTAGGGGCGATGGGGATGCCGAAGGCGATGATGAACTTATCCTCAAAGCCCTCCATAATGCCCACCCTCTCCGCCAAGCTCACCCCTTGCAGAAAGGGAACCCCGTGATGAACCCCTCCCACATCCTCGCCGGGGATCCCCAACTTCTGCGGCTCATGGGCCCCGATGGCGAGAAAGACGGCCCGATAACCAGCCTCCAGGAGTTGATCGATATTCCGGATGGGAGTGTTCAGTTTGAGCTCCACCCCCAGTTTGAGGATGTCGTCGATCTCCCTCTGTAGTACCTCTCTCGGCAGCCGATAGGCGGGGATTCCAACCCGCATCATTCCTCCGGCCACGGGCAAGGCCTCAAAGATGGTTACCCCGTAACCCATTCGGGCTAAATGATGGGCTGCGCTCAATCCTGCGGGGCCGGCCCCTACGATGGCCACCCTCTCCTGTTTCCTCTCAGGGGGAGCTACCTCCTCGGCGGATTCTTCTCGCTCCTGCGGGTGTTCGTGAACCCAGTCGGCAACGAAGCGCTTCAAGGCACAAATTGCCACGGGGCTATCTAACTTTCCACGATTACACTCATCTTCGCAAGGGTGATTGCAGACGCGCCCCACCGTCGCCGGAAAGGGGTTATACTGCTTCACCACCTCCAGGGCCTCCGCATAGCACCCTTGGGCAATGAGGGCGACATACCCCTGGGCACTGGTTTCGGCAGGACACCGATCCTTGCATGGGCTCGTTCCCAGCTTGGTTACCAGGTACGTATTGGGAACGGCCTGCGGATAGGGTCGATAGATGGCCTTTCGGTCGTCCAATCCCTGATTGAACTCGTTGGGAAGGCTCACGGGGCAAACCGCTTCGCAATCCGTGCATCCGGTACATTTTTCCATATCCACATACCGGGGATGACGACGGATTCGGGCCCTAAAGTTCTCAGCTGTACCCTCCAGGGAGATCAACTCACCCGATGGGATGATATCGATGTTGAGATGGCGGCCCGCCTCCACGAGCTTGGGGGAGATGATGCACATGGCACAATCATTGGTCGGGAACGTCTTATCGAGCTGGGCCATCTTTCCCCCGATGGCGGGTGAGCGTTCAAGGAGGTAGACCTTTACCCCAGAGTCCGCTAGGTCCAGGGCAGCCTGGACACCGGCAATGCCTCCTCCCACCACAAGGGCAGCTCCCACTATCTTCTGCTTGTCGGGCATGAAACCCCCCGTCTCCAAAGGGATATACTTAAATCATACCTTCCATCTTATTTCCACCGCAAGTCCGTTAGAATGCCCTACCGCAGCTTCGCCGCATCCAGATACTTTTGCATTCGATCCTCGGCCCCGATGGGGATGATGTGGATTCCCTGACAGAGGTCCTTCAGCCCCTTTATTAACTCGGCGAAGATCTCTTGGCTGGCCTTTTCCTTATCCGGGGCCCTGGCCAGCTTCTCGATTATATGATTGGGAACCAGGCCGGGCTTCACATACCGGTTTATGAAATGAGCCATGCTCGCCGACCTCACCAGGATTACCTCCGCTATGACGGGAAAGCGGAAGGATTCGATGGACTTGAGGAATTTCCCAAAGACATCCAGATCGAACACCGGAGTGCTCAAAAAATAATGGGTCCCCAAATTGATCATCTGCTCCATCTCCTTGAGCTCCAGATCAGGGACCTTTTTCCCCCAGCCGGATTCAACGCCGGAGCCGATGCAAAAGTCTGGTTCCATTTCAATCTCCTTCCCAGAGATATCGTGGCCCTCACGCAGGTTTTCTATAACCGAAAATAACTTTCCCGAATCGACGTGAAAGAACATCAGTTCCTGAAGGCTGTCGCCGGTGATGCGGTAATCCTCGGTAAAGGCGAGGACATTTTCGACACCCGCCTCCGCGGCCGAAAGCAGATGGGACTGAATTTCCAGCCTGTTTTTCTCCCTAGTGGCGGTTTGAAGGATGGGGTCATACCGATTTTCCTTGAGAACCTTGCATGTCCCCAGGGAATCCGAAACCATCCCCTCTATCTGAAACTCCGGCACGATGAGCCCATCCACGCGCCCTCGCACTCGCTCGATATTTCGAAGGACTTCGTCCACACCGGTCCCAATAGGGGGTTGAATCTCCGCCGTGACCACGAATTGCTTCTTTTGCAAACGATTCTTCAATGTCTCCATTTCGCCCTCCTATGTGGCATGACCACGAAGCCATGAGCGGTCCCCAGATCACCCCTTAAGCCCGAGAAGCTTGGCCACCTCCTCCTTGAGCTGAGGCAAAGGAAGGGGCTTGGAAAAACAGGCGTCCGCCCCATATTCCTCCATTTTCCTATAACTCTCCTCGTCAAGGTAGGCGGAAAGGACCACGATTTTCGTATCCTTGGTCTCAGAGTTCGTCTTGATCCTCTTACAGACCTCATATCCGTTGATGTCGGGCATCATGATATCCAAGATGATCAGATCCGGCTTGAAATGGCTCACCTGAATGCCTGCCTCAAAACCATCCGATGCCGAGATGAGTTCGTATTCGTACTCGTCCTCCTCCAAGGATTGGACAATGGTCTCCACGATAATCTTATCGTCATCCACCACGAGGATCCTCTTCTTCACCTCTTCGCCGGTCTTTTCAAAGGCAGGCATTCCCCTTTCCCTGAGAAAACCATCCAAATCTTCCTTTTTGATCCGGCGGTGTCCCCCCACCGTCTTATAGGATTTGATATGTCCCGCCTCTATCCAGTTGATGATGGTCTTTGGGGAAACCCTGCAGTACTTGCTCGCCTGAGACACCGTGAGTACGTCCATTGGTATGACCTCCTTTTCAGTTTTTAGAATATTTGCAGAAAATATCGTCTTTACTGATATTATAAAAAATACAGATTGTCAAGAAAAATTTTATTGGTTTATCGCGTTTATTGGGTTCGTTGAGTTTTCCCCATTTCGTGAACTTATGGAATGCTTCCTTGTCCATGAGTGTAACTCCATCCTTCAAACCGCAGCATTGCAGCACCGCATAACGACAATACCCAAACTCAGCTGGAAGGCATAAGTATTCCCCGGGACCCCGAAAGGGTCACTTCGGAATAGGTCGTTGCCCTGGTTCCCTGGAGCGAACATTAAAGAATTTTGGCTTACCATTCTTGGTGAAGCGATTCTTGGTGAAGCGATCTCTAGAATGGTCCAAAATTCTTTCCGGTGAGCGAAAGGGAATTGGGGCAACAGGCCGCACAGCTTTAAAGCAAAGGTCGGGGTTTTGAATGAGTTCTTGTCGCAGGAGTTACCCTCTACACCGCCCCGGGCAGGGCGAGAGGGAGTTTCTTCCGCGTGTAACGCACACCGCCTCATGGTGTGCGACATTTGCTAACTAAATTAAAGAGTTGAACAGCGAAAATCGAGTTTTCCAGAGGTCTCGGTGGAAGGAAACTGATTTGATTGGCTGAATGGGAGGTGGATGCATTCTAGGCGGTTGGGAGGATGACGGAAAAGGTCGAACCCCTTCCCTCTTCGCTTTCCACAAGGATCTCCCCCCCGTGGTCTCTGACGATGCCGTAGCAGACGGAGAGCCCCAGGCCTACCCCCTTCACTTCCTGCTTGGTTGTAAAGAAGGCCTCGAAGATCTTATCTTGTATACCCTTGGGGATCCCAATCCCGGTGTCTTTAATGTGGATGATAACCCTTTTATCCTCCCCCATGGTTTCCAAAGAGAGGATTCCCCCCTGAGGCATGGCTTCCTTGGCATTTCTTATGACATTGAGCAAGAGTTGCCTCAATTGGTTGGTGGAGCCCATCACCTTAGGGATCTCCTCCCCGAATCGCGTCTCGATATCGATGTTGGCCTCCCTCATCTGCTTATCGATAAAAAGAACGATGCTCTCAAGCAGTTCATTGACATCGATGGGCCGGCGGACCTCTTCATCCGGCTTTGAGAAGCCCAACATATTTCGCAGCATTTCCGAAAGCCGCTGGGTTTCGGAAAGGGACATCTCCAAGATCTTACTCCTCTTACTTTCGGGGGCGATTTCCGTCTTCAAGAGCTCCAGGGTATTCATAATGCCATAGATGGGGTTGTTCAACTCGTGGGCGATCTGGGAGGTGAGCCTCCCCATGGCGGCCAGCTTCTCCGATTGCATGAGTTGTTGTTGGGTCTCCCGCAACTTCTCCTCCATTTTGAGCGTTTCCCGGAGGTCCTTAAAAATCCCGATGCTTCCGATCTCATTTCCCTGATCACCATAGATCAAGGAGGCAGAGAGATCCCCTTCGATCCATTCCCCCGATTTATTCCGAAGGAGGATCCGCGACGAATGTAATTTCCCCAACCCTCCATAATCAGGACTCCGCATCTTCTTCATCACCTCTTGGGCTACCCCTGGGGCATAGAGTTCGCGGATGTTCATCTTGCCGACTACTTCCTCCGACTCATAGTCGAGAATTCTCTCCGCACCTTTATTGAAAATGAGGATATTTCCCTTCATATCGGTCACAATAATACTGTCAACGGAACTCTCGATGAGGTTGGTCAAAAACTCGTTAGCCTCACGGAGCTCTCTCTCCATCATCTTCCTTTGGGAAATATCTATGTTGAGCCCCTCATATCCGATCACCTCTCCATCGGGGACTTTCAGGGCATGGGCCGTCAACAGGATGGTAATGGTCTCCCCGTTTTTCCTCTTGAAATCCACCTCAAAGTCCTTTACAAACTCCTCTTTTTCAATAAGCTTCTGAAATCGCCTTCTATCTTTTGGATTGACGTAGAGGTCCCTGGTGATATCGATCTTCAGGAATTCCTCCTTATCCTTATAGCCCAACATATCCACCAGGGCCTGATTGCAGTCCAAGAATCTCCCCTCCTTGCTGCTGATAAACAGACCGTGTCTCACACTCTCGAAGAGGTTTCGATACTTCTCCTCCGAGGCCTTCAGATCCCTTTCAAACCGCTTCCTCTCCGTGATATCTCGCAAGTAGACATAGGTTATCATCCCCCCCACTTCGGGCCTGGCGATGGTGATGCAGACATCGGCCTCCCTGGTCTTCCCATCAGCGGTTATGACATCCATCTCCGTGCAGACGCGCTTGCTCTCATCCAACCCTACTTGATCATGCATTTCCGCCAAAAACTTCTTGTCCCTTGGATTGAGAAAATCGGTAAATTTCATCCCCAACAACTCTTCGTTCAAATAGCCGGTCAGCTCCGTGGCCATGGAATTGGCAAATATGATTCGATTCCCCTCATCGATCACGATAATCCCATCGTCTCCCATTTCCGAAATCTTCTGGAACCGCCTTGTCGCTTCCCGTATCTTCCCCTCCATCTTCTTCCTGTCGGTCACATCGATGATCAACCCCTCGTAACCGACAATTTGACCTTCTTCATCTCGAATAGCGTCAGCTGTAAGCAGAACGGTGATTATTCGCCCATCTCTTGTCTTAAAATCGACCTCGTAATCCTTTACAAAGCCGTTCTTTTCGACCATGTCTTGAAATGTCCTGCGATCACCAGGATTTGCATAGAGGTCCTTAGCGATGTCGATCTTCAGGAAGCCCTCTTTGCTCTCATAACTCAGCATATCTAGTAGGGCCTTATTACAATCGAGGAACTTTCCCTGCTTTGTACTGATGAAAATGCCGTGTTGAACATGTTCAAAAAGACTCCGATACCTCCTTTCGGAACCCCTCAGTTCGCGCTCAAAATGCTTTCTCTCCGTAATATCCCTCACATAGGCATATGTCTTGATTTCCCCTTCTCCTGCCTTCCTCGTCGCTATGCAAACCTCGACTTCCTTGACCTGGCGTTTGTCCGAAACGAGCTCCATTTCCGTACACACCTTCGCGCCACTTCGTTCGCTCTTTGAGAAAAGATCTTCCAAGAACTGAACTCCTTCTTGGGTGAGCAAGCCCCTAAAATCCTTTCCGATAAGATTATCCACGGGGATACCCGTAATGACGGAAGCCATATTGTTGGCAAATTCGATACGGTCGGATTGATCCAATACGAAAATCCCGTCATTTCCCAATTCGGCGATGGCACGAAACCTCTCCGTATCGTCCAAAATCCCTTTTTCAGCCATTTTCCCCATCTCTTCCTCAGTACAAAGTGATAGTAAAAAAGCGTATTATATAATATGCCAGATCTCGACATGTGTCAACGTTACGCATGTCACATCCAACGCAATAAATGAAATGGTATGTTGCAGGAATTCCCCTTATTCTTGCAACATCTTCATTGACTCTCAATGAAATTCCGGGCCCATCAAAATCAAAGAAAGATTGAGTTAAATTGGTTCTGTTTCGTGGGGAAGGAGGGGCGTTGTTGAATACCGTGATTTTCTGGAGGGTCTCCTACTTCTAAAGCAGAATCCGCTCAGGGACGATCGAGGAATTTAATTCGTTAGATTCTTAATTACCATTAAATATCAAATACTTTCATAAATATATTTAAAGCTATATCTAACCGTAAAATCCGTTCACAATAAGCCCTCCTATGAGGGTTAATTTGGTCTGTTTGGTTTGTTTGGTTTACACCGTTTAAATGGTCTATCTAGGCGGACTACATTTTTTTGACACCTTGGCTGCCTTGTGATATGGGTTTGTCTTTTTTTTGGGGCTCTTCGTCCCAGGCACACCGAAGAGACCTTTCATCAGTTTATTTTGATTCAGGGAAACCACGTCCTCACGGGTGATGACAAAATCTACAAAGATCGGATTGTTGTCATGATGCCTTTGGCTGGTGGACAAAGAGTGGAATGTGATAAACTTCTTAAGTGTGTTTGAATAGGAGGTGGTCCATGGCTGGGGCTTTTTGGGGACGGATACTCAGGGTTGACTTGACGAGTGGCAGAATAAGCGTGGATGAACACGATGAGAAGTTTTACCGGACGTATGTGGGCGGGCGGGGAATCGTTACCCACTATCTGTTGAAAGCAGTGCCTCCCGGTTGTGATCCCCTTGGCCCAGAGAATGTATTAGTCTTCGCAGCCAGCGTTTTAACCGGGACTGCAATTCCCGGTACCGCACGCAATAGCGCGGGGGCCAAATCCCCGCTTACCGGAGGCTATGGGGAAGGCGAAGGCGGTGGCGACTGGGGGGTGAAGCTGCGTTGGGCTGGCTTCGACGGCCTGATCGTTACCGGCCAATCCCAAAAACCGGTCTACCTGTGGATCAATAATAACACGACTGAGCTCCGGGATGCCTCAAAGATATGGGGTCTGAAGGCGTACGAAGCCCAGGAGGCGATTCGCGATGAAGTAGGGGACAGGCGGGCAACTACAGCAATGATTGGCCCTGGCGGAGAACGCTTAATCAGGTATGCCTGCATTGCCCTTGGCCTACACGATTTCATCGGTCGTGCTGGAATGGGGGCGGTCATGGGTTCCAAGAGGTTGAAGGCCATAGCCGTTAATGGCAAAGCACGACCGGAAGTGGCTGACAAACAGGGTGTAACAGCAATTGCCCGATGGCTGCGCAACAACTATGAGACCACTTTGAGTACCATGACGGACATGGGCACCGCCCGTGTTCTTGCCGTCCTCAACGCCGCTGGTGGGTTGCCAACCCATAATTTCCGTGAGGGTAGTTTTGAAGGGTACGAAACCATCTTATGAGACCCTCAGCAGCTTCGGGTCCAATTGCGGAATAAGCGATATCAAGGCCGTGGCGAAGGCAAACGAGATCTGCGACGAGAATACGCTCGACACCATATCAACCGGCATGATGATCTCCGGCGCCATGGAATGTGCGGAGAAGGGGTTACTGCCCCGAGATTTCACCAAGGACCTCGACCTGCGCTTTGGTTCAACCGAGGGTATGTTTGGTCTCTTAAACCAGATTATTAATCGCCAAGGCCTGGGGAACATTTTAGCCGAGGGACCCAAGGACCTTGAGGAGAAGCTTGGCAAGGAAGCAGCTTCTTGCTTCCACCATGTCAAGGGCCAGCCGGTTCCCCTTCACGAACCTCGCTGGAAAACCGGCCTGGGCCTGGGATACGCACTCTCACCCACAGGCGCCGAACATGTTGCCAATGTGCACGATCATCTCTTCGCCAGCGAAGAAGCCCCCACATTTACGGCGGCTCAAAAGATGGGGATCTTAGATGCCGTGGGCGCCCTTGAACTCAGTCCAGCAAAGGCCCGGCTGTGGGTCTATATGACGCTTGCCAGGTCGATAAGTAACAGCGCCTGTGTGTGTGTCTTCATGCCTTACAGTTCCGACCAGATAGCGGATCACGTAAAAGCCGTCACGGGGTGGAATATAACTCACTGGGAGTTACTCAAGGCCACCGAACGCGCTCTCAACATGGCGAGGGCCTTCAATGCCCGGGAGGGCTTTAGGGCAGATACAGACATGTTACCCGATCGGTTCTTCGAACCTCTCGAGGGCGGGGCCCTTGAGGGGAAGTCCATAGACCGCCAACAGTTCGTAGAGACGCGAAGACTAGTCTATGACATGCTTGGCTGGGATCCCCAAACCGGATGACCAAAACGCTGGAAGCTTTACGAGCTTGGGTTGGACTGGTTAGTAGAGGAACTGGAAAAACGCGGATGTCCGATAGATTGAAGGACCCCAAAAACATCTCGGAGGGAAAGGGCGAGCCGTCGGTAACGGTTCGGGTCAAGCTTTCCGGCTTTCTCTCGTCTCTTGTCTCGGAATCGGAACTCCAGGTCGAGGTTGATGCGGGCTCGACAGTGGCGGATCTCATCGGAATGTTTTGACGAAGAGGTTTGGCGATGCTTTCCGTGAAGCAATTGTTGATCGAGGGGGTAGGCTTCACGGAGGGATCGTGGTCATGCTCAACCGGCGGGCAGTTATTCACCGGGAAATAGCAAAAACCACGGTAGATGGAAAGAGCGACCTCACCATCTTACCCCTTGTCGGTGGGGGATAAAGGGAATTGGATATCTTCAGGGGCGCTGTCTCGGCACCGGCCGAGACGCTTTCTTATTTCTCGGTTTTCGTTGGTCATTCAATCCCATGAACGGACTCGGTACAAATCACATGCGGAGCACGAGGAAGGGCAAGCTCCACCTCGCACCAGGCATGACCAAACGTGAGTTCCTGAGGTTCTGCGGGACGAGTACCTGCGCCCTTGCTGCCGCTTCCCTCTTCGGTCTTCCGAAACCCGCGCGGGCACAAAAGCCCCTGAAAGGCCTCATCAAGACAAAACTCTCCCCCTACTTTACATCCCTGGATGGAGGGGACATCCAATGTCAACTGTGCCCCAAGCAATGCCGTGTCCGCAAGGGGGAAAGGGGTGTCTGCAGGGTGCGTGAGAATCGGGATGGAAAATGCTACAGCCTGGTCTACGCAAATCCATGTGCCTTTCATCCAGACCCCATCGAGAAGAACCCCTTTTTCCATGTACTTCCCGGAACCTGGTCCCTCTCGCTGGCAACGGCGGGATGCAATTTTACGTGTAAGTTCTGCCAGACGTGGGAAATCTCTCAGGCCTCCCCGGAGGACGTATACAGCTATGAGATTCCACCGGAGCTCGTGGTCAAGAGGGCCAAGCAGATGAGAACCCGTTCCGTTGCTTACACCTACGTGGAACCGGTAATCTTCTATGAATACATGGTAGAAGTTGGTTCCGTCGTAAAGGACGCAGGCCTTCTGAGTCTCATCCACTCCAATGGCTTCATCAATCCGGATCCACTCAGAAAGCTAGCCAAGGTGATAGACGGGGCCAATATTGATCTGAAGGCGTTTACGGACGGATTTTACCGTGAACTGTGCGGCGGAGAACTGGACCCGGTGCTCGAGACCCTGAAGACGCTAAGGCAGGAAAAGATCCACCTGGAGATCACGAACCTCATCATTCCCACGAAGAATGAGGAGATGTCGCTCGTAAGGGAGATGTGTCTCTGGGTGAAGAGAGAATTGGGCGCGGATACCCCTATCCATTTCTCCCGATTCTATCCCCTGTACAAGCTCAAGAATCTTCCTCCCACGCCGGTTTCCATGCTGGAGGAAGCCCGAGAAATAGCCTTGTCATGTGGCCTTGAGTACGTCTATGTCGGAAACGTGCCGGGCCACAAAGGCGAGAACACTTTCTGCCCCATGTGCAAGAAGATGATCATCCAACGGACTGGATACATGATCGGAGAGGTACATGTGAAGGGCGGAAAGTGCGAGTACTGTGGAAAGCCGATCCCCGGCATCTGGACGTAAGTGCATCCGCTTCGGAGACCTCTAGAAAACTTGCTCTTCGCTGCTCAAAATATTTTTCACGAGAGAAAACCCCAGAAAATCCAGGACGAACAAATATTAATTCGCGCTCAGAGCTCCTTTTCCTAACCTTGCAGGGATCTCCTTCAAAAACTCTCACAAGCGAACAAGGGAAAGTTCTAGAGGAGAAGGCTGGTCCTATAGGGAATTCAGCCTGATTGACGACGGTGGCGGTAAAAGTCCCTGACTGCCACGGATTTAGGATCAAGGTTAGTCAGGCCGTGTTCTTTAGCCCAGTCCATTGCTTCCAGGAATTCACGTACGGTGATCCCCCGGGAGATCTTCGGGTATTCATACGCCTTATATTCCACCCGGTATTGAGGCATGATGTTCACGTAGGTATTTTTGGGAAGGCTCTTCGCAACCCACTTGACGAATTTCTCCGTCCCTGCAACCCGGTTGGGCATGACCAGATGCCGGATGATGAGTCCACGAAGGGCGATTTCATTGGCATCAGTCTTGAGTACTCCCACCTGCCGGTTCATTTCGACGATCGCTTTCGCCGTCACCTCGGGATAGTCGGAAGCCCCGGCTGAATATTTCGCCGCCTGATCGCCATCGGTATACTTCATATCCGGCATGTAGATATCCACAATGCCATCCAGGAGCTTCACAATCTCCAACGTCTCATAACCACTCGTATTGTACACGAGAGGGAGATTCAACCCTTTCTTCAAGGCAATCCGCGTGGCATTGAGGATGTTGGGCATGACGTGGGTAGGAGTGACGAGGTTGATGTTATGACAGCCGATCTCCTGGAGGTAGAGCATCATTTCCGCCAGGTCTTCATCCTCAATCTCCTTTCCCTTTCCCTCGTGAGCGATGGGCCAGTTCTGACAGAAGATACAGCGGAGATTGCAGTTGGAGAAGAAAATGGTCCCGGACCCATATCTACCCACCAGCGAAACTTCCTCGCCAAAATGCGGGTGAGCCCCAAAAACGACGGATTTCAAAGGACCCCGGCAGAACCCTTTCTCACCCTTTTTCCGATTCACCCCGCACTGCCGGGGACAGAGGTGGCAATCCTCGAAGATGTCGTAGGCTTCCTTAATCTTCTGTGCAAACTTCCCCTCTTCCTCCAGTTTCGCATACGCTGGAAGCCAGCCTTCTCCCTTCTTTGCGGCATAGAGAGGGACGGGGGAAATGAGCAGTGTGCCGCCGAAGAGCAGAGTACTTCTTATGAAAGCCCGACGGGTAGTTTCCATACCGAAACCTCCATGAGCCCAAAGGCTATGGGGCCTTTTCTTCACGAATCGAACAGCATGTTAGCATAACATGCGTAGTTTGCAAAACAATTTATTGGTTTGTTCAAACCCGAGATCTCTCATTGAAACCTATAATCCTTATAGTATTCTCTAGTCTACTGATTTTCAATTGAAATCAGGATGTTCTTGATCAAGTGCAGACTTTCCAACTAATCTTGAACTTTGAAGATTGAATCTAGATTTTTCTTGATTTTCAATAATTTTCCGTTTTTAATGGCAAGGCAGAAGGTTGAACGGTCTTCCCCCCCGTACTGAGCGCCGACTCTATCTCGCAATGAATCATGACTATTTTAGGTCTATTGAATTATTCAGAAATTTTTCCGGATAACCGTTAGTTAGGCGCACATCCAGAGGCCAAAGGAAGATAACAAAGGCCCTTCGGGTGAGGGCTAAAGGGAGAAGGAAACAGCAAATGGCCGCAGAACTGATATCTCCTCAAGTGCGGGAACATCTAGAAAGGTTTGTACCGCCTCGCCCGGCAGAGATGCAGGCGATGGAAGCATATGCGAAGGCGAGCGGTTTTCCCATCATTGGGCCAGCGGCTGGGTATCTCTGCTACCAGATAGCGCGTATGATCAACGCGAGGCACATCTTTGAACTTGGCTCTGGCTATGGCCACTCAACAGCATGGTTCGCACAGGCAGTCAAGGAGAACGGTGGCGGAACAGTGCATCATGTAGTCTGGGATGAAGAACTGTCAGAGAGAGCCCGGGGACATCTGGCTGCCCTCGGTTTTGAAGAGATTGTCCAATATCATGTAGGCGAGGCAGTACAAACACTTCGAGAGATACGTGGTTCCTTCGACCTCATTTTCAACGACGTTGATAAGGAGGGTTATCCCGATTCGTTACCGGTCATCAGGGAAAAGCTGCGTTCAGGTGGGATGTTAATCATTGATAACATGCTTTGGGACGGACGGACCTTTGATGAGAATGACCGAGCGCCAAGTACCGAAGGGGTCCGAGAGATTACGCGTTGCATTATCAAGGACACTGCCTGGATTGCCGTGCTCATACCGGTTCGCGATGGGTTAGTCGTGGCATACAAGAGGTGAGGGGGTATCAGGGAGCAGAGGTGTCTTTACGAGGAATAGATTTTCCGCGTCCCGGTGCATACCATACCTGAAGCGTCACCTAGGCTCATGTGGGGGGGTGATCGATCCGAACAAAGCTGAGAAGGGCCATCCCCACAACATAAGAGGCGGCCATTGTCCCGAGCGCTGCCCCCATCCCCACCCAATCTACCAACATCCCGGTCAGGAGGGTCCAAACCGGGCCGGTAATCGCCGCCATGGTGAAGTACATGCTCAGGAGCGTATCGATCCGGGTATCTTGAGGCCCGATCCGGATCAGCAAAGTCTGGATCAGAGGTCCCCGGGAATGGATGAAGAATCCCGACAGGAACACGAACGCACCTAGTGCGATTCCAGGCGTCGAAGGTGCCAGAATCAGAAGAACAAAGGCAGCGGAAAGCAGGAGATCGAGGCGAAGGGCCAGTCGGGGAGAAGCGCGATCCGCCAGCCAGCCCATCGCCAACGGTCCTGCCACGCCTCCGAAGGCGTAGACTGAGAGAAAAAGAGCGGCGAAGGAAACCGGAATCTCGTACCGATCAACCAAGAGTGCGGTCAGGTACGTATGAAGCGCCCCTGTCCCTCGGCCTGCCGCTCCCACCATCATCACGAGCGCCAGAATCAGGGCGTTCCGATTCCGAAATACCGCTTTGTATTCGTGGAGGCCAAGCCGGCCTCGCGGTCTGCACCTCGCTTCGGCATCGACCTGGGGGAGAGGTTCCTTCAAAAAATAGCACAGGAAGCTCATGAACAGAAGCGGGAAGCTCAAGACCAAAATTACCGATCTCCACCCCATTAAATGAAGGAGGATTCCGACCACCAGGGGCGCTATCAAGCTGCCAATATTGCCCGACGTGTGGTGCAAGCCGAGGGCTTTGGCCCGATCCCGGGGGAAAGTGGAAACGACGATGGCGCCGCCAACCGGATGTTGGGGACTCAGGCCTAGGCCACGAACCATTCTGCTGGCTACCAGATGCCCGTAGGTTTGGGAGACCGCGATGCCGGCCATGCCAAAAGAACCTATTGCAGTGCCGATGCCCAGAATATGAGTTCGACGTACCAAGCGAGTCAACACGCCGAAGGTAATCTGCATGGGGCCTGAGACCACCTGGGCGGCCAAGGACAACACGGCAATCCCCATGTATCCGAAGGCGAACTGCTCCCGGAGAACCGGATAGAGAACTGACATCCCCCGGGCATTCACGTGGTTGAGGCCGTGGATGATGTTTACCACTGCCACGGTGAACCAGCGTGGAACGGAGGCTAAGAGCAATTGGTTGGTTTCCATCTTTCCATCAATAGGAGTTAAGGACAAGAATGTTGGATAGCCTTTAACACAGTCGAAGAAATTTGTCTACTGAGGATTGGCTGGTGCCCAGCGGTCGATTCTCCCCCTTGACAATCTTCGACCCCTCACTCTATCCCGTTTGGACATCACCCCCAGACTCCTCCCGTCACACTATCTCTGCTACGTCCGCAGATTTTCCTGCCCTCAATGTACACCGCATTTGAACGGCATGTAAGCAGAATAGTTGAGGAGAATTGGCCGATTATTTCATCTTGCTCTCAAAGGCAGCATATTGATCTTACTTGACTTTTGGAGATTTTCCCCCTTAAATACTACGTAACGGGTTGAGCGATCTTTCTCCATGTGCCGATAATCGAGCCAAAGATCCGACGATTTTTACTAACAGGACGAGCTTTGGCATCGAAGCACAATTTTTTCGGTTCGGCCTTTTATCCGGAAAATTCCCTATCCCTATATAGACAGTAGGGGGAGGATGCAAAGACGAATTTGGGTCTCCGGAGGGCTTCTGTTGCTCATCCTGCTCCTCACTGTTGCGGGGGTCCTCCTTCTGGTCAAGAACAAGCGCGAAAGTAAAGCCCGGATCCCAGAGCCGATTCGCCGGGTTTCCGTAGAGGTTCGCGAAGTCGTATCTCGACCGTACACGCGGCGGGTGGAGGCCTTTTCCACGGTCACGCCTTTTCGCAAGGGCACGGTAAGTGCCCAGGTAACTGGGCCCATTGTCATGCTTGCCCGGAACACGGAGCCAGGAATGGCCGTTCGACAAGGCCAGGAACTGGCGAGGATCGAGGATACACGCTACCGCCTCACCCTTCAAAAGGCCAAGGCGAACCTCAAGAAACTAGAGGCCCTGTTGGCGATTGAGCGAAATGAAAACGAAAGGCGGACCGCCATCTATCGGATCGCAAAACAGAGATTGGCATTGGCCCAGGCCGATTATGAGCGCAACCGTGAGCTTTTCGAGAAGGAGATTATCGCCAAGAAGACACTGGAAATCGCCGAAAACGAGATGGAGCTCCGACGAGAGCAGTTCGAGAAAGCCCGCAGTGAGCTCCAAAGCCGCCAGGCCCGAATCCAAACCATAGAGGCGGACTTGGCTTCCGCCCGGGCCGAGGTTGCGCGTCTCCAAGAGGATTTAACGGATACGGTCGTTCGGACCCCTTTCGACGGCGTTATCGGGGACCGCTTTGTGGAAATAGGAGATCAGGTCGCGCCAGGCCAAAAGCTCCTCACGGTGCTCGAAATCTCTCGGGTCAAAGTTGTTGCCCGCATTCCCTCTGAGTTCATCGGCAACATTGAGGCTGGAATGCTTGTGGAGGTGACTACGAGGCCTTATCCCAAAACCATTTTCAACGGCACCGTTATCCACGTATACCCCGAGGCAGATCCGAAGTCCCGAACCTTCGCCGTTGAGGTCAAAGTCAACAACCAGCTGAAACCCATGCTTCTCCCAGGTATGTTTGCACGGGTGCGGGTTCCCGTCATGACCCTGGGTCAGGCCCTCCTGGTCCCTCGCGATGCGCTCATGGAAGACGAGCGAGGCGTCTATCTCTACGTGGTGGATCACTCCACCAAGAGGACCCGGAGGAGAAATCTCGTCATCGAGGACATCGGTCCGGAAGAGGCCGTGGTAAGAGAGGGTCTTAGTGCGGGTGAGACCATCGTAGTGCGTGGCCAGGAAAGGCTCCATGATGGGGCAGCCATAGAATCGTCGGCATTTACCTCAGGATCTCCACCCGATACGCACCAAAACTAGCCTTGTAAATCGAGTAACTGATCCCGTAATAACTGATTAATCCCATGGTACGCTACTTCCTTCGAAATTCGGTCTTCGTGAACCTGCTCATGGTGGTAATCCTGGTAGCAGGGGTCTTGATCTACCTTTGCATCACCCGGGAGATATTCCCGGAGTTCTCCCTTGACTCCATCTCGATCCGAACGGAGTACCCGGGCGCTTCCCCGGTGGAGATTGAGAAGCTCATAACCATCAAGATTGAGGACGAAATTACGGACATCGACGGTGTGGACAATATCTACTCTGAATCCCAAGAAGGGCTTTCCCTCATTACCGTTGAACTCTCCGAGTATGCGAACTTGGATAGAGCCCTCAATGACATCTCATCGGCTATTGACAGGATCGAGGATCTGCCCGAGGATGCAGAAGATCCGGTAGTCAGCGAGATAAAAAACGCATTTCCGGTAATAACGGTATCCCTGTTTGGCGGACTCCCCGAGTTGACCATGAAGGAAATTGCTGAAGATGTCCGGGATAACCTTCGCGAAATTCCCGGTGTGGCGTCCGTTTATCTCTCGGGCGCAAGGGACCGCGAGATCTGGGTAGAGGTAGATCCCCGGCGTCTGGAGCAATTCCAACTGAGTCTCGAGGACATCAAGAAAGCGCTGGAGGCCCAGAACCTCAACCTTCCGGGCGGGACCATCAAGACTGACCGAGGGGAGTTCCTGCTTCGAACGGTGGGCGAGATATTGGAGGCCAGGGAACTGGAGGGGGTCATTCTCCGGTCCGACCCAAAGGGCAATGTGCTTACTGTTTCCCAGGTGGCCCGGGTACGTGACTACTTCGAAGAGCCAGTGACCATCGGCCGTTTTAACGGCCGACCCGCCATGAACCTGGCGGTAAGCAAAGAAAAAAGAGGCGATGCCATCGCCATCTCTAAAACTGTCCGGGAGTTCATCGCCCAATACGAAAAGCGCCTTCCGCCCGGTGTTCAGCTGGGCGTCTTTAATGACTTCTCCGTATACATCAACAATCGGCTCAATACACTCAAAAGAAACGGCCTGGCCGGGTTTGCCTTGGTTTTGACGATTCTCTGCATCTTCTTCAATTTCCGAGTTGCCGGAATGACCGCCCTGGGGATCCCGGTCTCCTTCGCCGGTGCCCTGCTCCTGATGCAGGCCTTCGGGATATCCCTGAACATGATGTCCATGTTCAGCCTGATCCTGGTTCTGGGAATCATCGTGGATGATGCCATCGTGGTCTCCGAAAACACATATCGTTATATGGAACAGGGCCTTTCAGCGGGGGAAGCGGCCGTTTTGGGAACACAGCAGGTATTGGCACCGGTCGTGGCCACCGTGGTCACCACCATCGCGGCTTTCCTCCCCATGCTCTTGGTCACGGGGACCATGGGTAAATTCCTGTCCATTATTCCTAAGGTGGTCACCTTCGCCTTGCTGGCCTCCCTTATGGAGGCCCTGGTGATCCTCCCCTCCCACCTGGCAGAATGGTCATCCAAAAAACATCTAAGAGGAGGGACTCACCGATCCGAGCGCTGGTTCAATGCGCTCCGAGGGCACTATGGCCGCTTCCTCGCATTCTTCCTACGCTGGAAGTATGTGAGTCTCGGTGCCAGTCTGGGGATTACAGCCCTCGTGGTGACCTTCGCGCTGACGCGAATCCCCTTTACCCTCTTCCATGAATTCGAATCCACCCAATTCTTCATCAACGTGGAAACCCCTGTTACTTCCAAGATCGAGGATACGCGCGATGTCATAGCCCGAATCGAAAAAATCCTCCTGGAAACCCTTCCCCCGGCAGAGCTCAATTCCGTCGCCTCCAACGTGGGGTTGATCTTTCTAGATGTCAATCGGGTCGTCCAGGGATCCAACGGGGGACAGATCATCGTGGAATTGACGGAGGCCGACAAGCGGGATCGTTCCAGCCAGGAAATCATCAACGACCTACGTCGCCGAACCAAAGGGGTTCCCGGAGCCACCAAAATTCAATACTTCGAGCCTCAGGCTGGCCCCGGCGGTGCAGCCATCGAGATCCGTGTGGTGGGTGATGAAATCCCCACCCTGCAGAAGATTGCTGAAGACGTCAAGGACTTCTTAGCCACCTTTTCCGCCACCAAAGATATTCGGGACGACTTCCTCCCCGGAAAAAAGGAGCTGCGCATCACGGCCCGACCCGAAGCGAGGAGCTTGGGGTTGGATGTCGCCTCCATTGCCAGGCAGGTTCGAAGCAGTTTCTATGGGGCCGAGTCTTCCAAGATCCTGAGATCCGACGAAGATATCCCCATCGTCGTCAAATACCCCGAGGGATTTCGTGATCGCCCCTCCCGGGTAGAGGATCTGGTTCTCACAACGCCTGGTGGCGAAAAGGTCTACTTCAGCGAAGTAGCTGAACTGACTGAGGCGCTGGGAAGTACCAAAATCATTCGGTCCGACCAGAAGCGATCCATAACGGTCTTGGCGGATGTGGACGAAAAGGAAGGAAATACCCTGCAGATCACCAACGAGGTGCGAAAACGCTTCGCGAATCTCCAGACACAATACCCACGTTACAAGCTGGAGTTCAAAGGCAAACGTGAGGAATTCGAACAGTCCATCCAGGATTTGATAAAAAGCTTCTTGATCGCCGTACTGTTCATCTACCTGATTCTGGGGGCCCTGTTCAGGTCTTACATTCAACCCTTGGTAGTGATGCTGGCCATACCCTTCGCAGCCAATGGGGTTGTACTGGGCCACGCCGCAATGGGAATGTCCTTGGGGCTTCTCTCCCTGATGGGCATGGTGGCCTTGGCCGGAGTGGTGGTAAATGACTCTCTGCTTCTGGTCAGTTTTATTAACGAACTAAGAAGGGAGGGGACGCCGTTGCTCGAAGCCCTCTTGCGTTCCGGTCAACTCCGTCTGCGCCCTATCCTTTTGACCACCATCACAACGGCGGCTGCTCTGACACCCTTGGGCTTTTTCGCATCCGGCCAGGCCAAGTTCCTCTCCCCCATGGCCATCTCCATCATCTTCGGTTTGACGGTCTCCACTGTCCTAACCCTCATCATTATCCCCTGCTCATACGCCATTGTAGAAGACTTACGACGGGTCATTAGGAGCTTCTTCGGCCTCCAAAGGGATGCCTTCCTTAGAGATATACCCGACTCGAAGTAATAGGCCTAAGGTTCTTTGGTTTATCTGGTTTAGATGGTTTAGATCGTTAGGATCGTTTAGATGGTTAGAAACGTTAATCGAGTTTGTTCGATTTATTCCGTTTATCCGATTTATTGGGTTTGTGGGGAAAAACCGTCGTTCCCTTGCTTCGATGCTCCGTGAGGTTATCCTCTCCGGACTCGCAGTCGAGGAATAGCTATGTGCCCTCGGCCGGTTCTCTTCGGCGAAGGGTCTCCTTCAAGAAAAAAGCGGCCACGAGGAAGATTACAGCCCCTACCCAACAGATCAGGAACATATCTTGATACCCCCCCAAAGAGTATCCCCCTCTATCTAGGCCACCCCTAGTCACGATGACCCCGATGACAACTTGAAAGAGCGCCCCCCCCCAAAAAAAGGGAAACAGGTTCACCATACCGACAGAGGTCCCGGCAATGGCCACCGGAAAGAGTTCCTTGGAGACCGCGGCGACCACGGGACCTGTGGTTCCACCGGAAAGAAAAAGGCAGAAGAACAGGAGATAGAGCATGGGGAGGGTTAGCCCCTCCGTGAAGGAGTAGAAGAGGCCACAAACGGCTATCAAGAGCAGGCTACAACTGATGAAGACGGGTTTTCTGCCGATGTGATTGGCAATCCAGCTCAAGAAAGGACTGCCGACCATCAAGGCAACGGCGAACATGGACAACACACTTCCCGCCGCCGTTTTACTTAAACCATACACCTGAATCAGGTACGGCCCCCCCACAGTCCCCCAAGGCCAAAAGATATTCCATTGGAGAAAAAGGACCATACTGATATAGGCCAAAAACGTCCCGAACTCACCACCAGCTTCACCCCTCCCAAAAGGCTTCTTCCCTCCTTGAACTCCACCGCAGGGACAATGCCGATGGGAGGCAAGCCCATGTCCGAGGGGCGATTCCGAACAAATGCATAGATCAGGACGGCCATGATCAGTGTCACCAGTCCAACGACAACGAGCGTCATTCACCAGCCGATGAGGTTGCTGGTCCATCCCAATGGGGCGCTGGAAAACAGGGCACCAACGCCACCCATGGCCATGAAGATCCCACCCATGATGACGAACTGCTTGGGGTTGAACCACTCAGCCAGAAGCTTGAAATTGCAAACGAACAAGGTGGATACACCAACACCAACCAAGATCCGGCCGAGGATGGCCCTGGTTAGGTTGGGGGCCATGCCCATGAGAACCGATCCGGAGGCGGCCAAAACGAAAAAGGCGGAAACCGTCTTGCGTGGTCCCCAGGAGTCTGCCAGAAGTCCCGTGGGAAGCTGCATGATAGCATAAGGGTAGAAATAGGCAGATCCGAGGACTCCCAGGAGGGTTCCACTGGCCCCGAAGGCTTCCTGCAAGTCCAGGGCAATGACGGCTGGACAGAGCCGGTGGAAAAAAACAACTACATAACTGATGAAAATGAGGAGGCAGATGATATATCGGTACCCTTCGCGTTCCCACTTCCTCAAGAGTATCGTCAAGATTCGCTCCCGTTCGAATTAGGCAGGCGGTTTGTACCTCCTGAGTACCGGAGAATCTCGCAACCCCCTGAGCCGCGACCATCACGTACTCAACTTGGTTCGGTACATCCAACTCAACGTTCTCGGCGTCCCGATATTCTAGGTCACCTTCGAAGGAGAGTCAACATAACCTCCAAATCCTGCCCAAAATTGGGGGCAGGCATTGACAGGCTGTTGCCCAAATTTCCTGGAGCGAACATTAAAGAATTTCAGATTTGCGGTGAAGCGAACTTTGAAATGCCTAAGAATTCTTTTCAGAGAGCGAAAGACGATTTGGGCAACACCCCCTTAATATCCTATATAATAAGGAACCACAAGAGCACAAGCCATGTGGCCTGGAGGTCAGAACCTGGAAAAATTTCGACCTTTGTGATACTAGCAGGATTTTCAAGGGAAAGACCAAAAGGACTAAGAGGGCTAGGTTCATCGATACTGAGAATGCTTTTAGAATAAGGCCTCTAATCCGGTCCATTGAAAAACAGGGGAAAGAGGTCATTAAATGTAATCTGGGGGAGTCGGATTTCCCCGTTCCCGAATTTATCAAGGAGGAGGTCAAAAGCCAGCTTGATCGGGATAATACGCACTATTGTGATCCCCAGGGCATCCTTTCACTCCGGGTCGCCATTGCCGAGCCCCTTAACGAAACACGGGGGATTCGCGCATTGGCCGATCGGGTTGTCGTGTTTCCCGGAGCTAAACCCGTCATCGGTCTATGCCAGCAAACCTTTTGCAATCCGGGAGATGAAATCATCTATCCCAGCCCGGGCTTTCCCATCTATGAATCCTTCATCACCTATCTGGGGGCTCAGCCCGTTCCCGTACATTTGAGCGAGGAGGGGAATTTTACTCTTTCAGGAATGGATATTGTCACTATCCTGCTCAATGGAGCAGCGAAGAGCTTTTCCTGGATCGGGACCAGAATCGGTTGGGCTCTCCTCCCAACAGTGGAGGAAGCTGAGGTCTTCACGAACCTCAATATCAACTATTTTTCCTGTATTCCTCCTTACAACCAGGAAGGAGCTTGCATCGCTCTTGTGTCACCACGCAGCCAGGATTCCGTTCGTCACACGGTAACGGTTTTCCAGGAGCGGAGGGACTTAGTCGTCAACGGACTCAATGCGATCAAGGGGATTAATTGCCAAAAGCCGAAAGGGACATTCTATGTTTTCCCGAACATCAGCGAAGTCTGCGAGAATCTGAGGATCATGGATATGTTCCGGAGTCTTCCTCCCGACCTAAAAGGGGAGACGAGTCCTTCGACCCTCTTGCAAATGTTCTTGCTGTTCGAATATCAGGTAGCAACCATGGACCGAAAATCTTTTGGTCGGATTGGGGCTGAGAGCTTCCACTATTTGCGATTCTGCTTTGCCACGGACACGGAATCTTTGAAGGAAGGGTTGAGACGTATCTCTGCCGCCTCCGAGGACACGGAACGTTTTAGGTATTTTTCCAACCGGGGAGAACATCTCTCTTGATAGAGGCACAACTCTTTAACCCGCAAACGGTCCAACGGGTCCTTCGCCACACAAAGAGAGGTTATTGGGTTCATGTGGTTTATTCGGTTTATCTGGCTTATTTCGTTTATCTCGTTTACTGGAGTAATTGGGTCGTGAAATTCATCCATATTCGCGTCTAGGGAGGGACGGGATGCAGTTGTTAACCCTCATCCAGGAAATCGACAGCCTCCTGCCCTTCGGCCTCCCTTTCCTTAAGGGCGGTCACCTTTTCCGCTGCTTCCTCGGCTCCTTTGTCCATTTTGCAGGTTCCGTCGAAAACCCCGCCTTCTTTAATCACCAAGGCAGGAGTATTGATATTTCCATTCAGCTTTCCGGTGGAATGGATCTCGATTTTATCCTTCGCATTGACGTTACCCGTTACCTTTCCATCGATGAGGAGGGTACCTACTTTGATTTTCGCATTGACAACTGCCGTCTCACCGATGATGAGGACATCCCCGGAGAAAATCTCGCCATCGAATCTACCGTCGAGCCTTACCATCCCCTCGAAGCTCATCTTCCCCTCAAATGAGGTATTCTTGCCCAGAAAGGCTTCAAGATCGCCCGATGTGATATCTCCCTTTCCCATCATTTAACGTCTCCTTTCCCCGATTGTTTCCCTTTCTTTACCAATTGTTCGAGAAGTCAATCGGCAGCATACTTCTTATTTTCTAGTCGAAAAATTGCCCCAGGCTACCGCGGTATTGACCAGCAAACAACCATTAACCATTATTTCGGTACATTCTAATATAATTCTCCTTAGAGCGCTTTTCCATGAGATACTCTGCCCAATCGACGATCTCGAGAAGAAAATACCCTCGTGAACACACTCGTTACTTTTTTAGCAAATTTTAGGCCAATCGAGTAAAGATTGAGTCTGAGAACAAGCTATCTAGCTCTGCTACCAGCGGCCATTTTCGTCCTGCTGCTAGTCCGGTATCTGCCAATCACGGCTCTTGTCCTCGCCTTTTTCCTCCCTGGAAAAAATTTTTTTCTGAACCTGCAAAAAACCCTTGATATTGGGGCACAGAACCGGTAATCTTATTCTCAAAGAAAGGAGGCAATGGTCTCTAAGGAAAAAGGAGGAAATAGTATGACAAAAGCAGATCTTGTTGCAAAGATGGCGAAGGAGGCAGGTATCACCAAGGCGGCAGCGGAGAGGGCTCTCAGATGTGTGACCGATTCAATTCAGGATTGCGTCAACAGAAGAGAAAGAATAGCCCTACCGGGCCTGGGGAGTTTTAGCACCTCGAATCGCAAGGCCAGGATAGGTCGCAATCCCCGAACCGGCCAGACCATTAATATCCCGGCTAAGACTGTCCCCAAGTTCTCCGCGGCGAAGGAACTCGTTCAGGCCGCCCGCTAGATCGGACCGGATAAGAAGAGAACCCCTTGAGATCTCTCTTTTCCAGGTTGAGTCACGCGTTTACGGCGGGATGTTTTGGGGGGCTCGTGAACAGCCTGGTGGTAATATTGTGCGTCGATTACGGCCTGACCGCCCGGTTGGGGGTGAGGCTGACCCCTAACTTCTCCCTTCCCTGGCTTTATCCGCGTATCGTTTGGGGGGGGATCTGGGGGGTTCTCTTTCTTCTTCCCCTCTCGGCGAGATCGGCATTGAAAACGGGACTCATTCTGAGTCTGGGGCCTTCGCTAGCTCAACTCTTCGTTGTATTTCCGTACAAGGCAGGTAAGGGCATAATGGGATTGGATCTGGGGACCATGACTCCCTTATTTGTATTATTTTTCAATGCCTTCTGGGGAGTGGCCGCGGCCTTCTGGATGAAGCTGGCCAGGGGCTGATGCCTACCTTGAAGGTTACCGTGACAATAAACGGGAACCTGAATATTCATAATTCAAATTATATCATCCAAGTAGATATCCTTCTTTTTGCTGATCTTTCGGAGTTTCTCTATCGCCTCTGCTTCGATTTGACGAATCCTTTCCGGGGTGAGGCCAAAGCGCTTTCCTATGGATTCTAGCGAAAGAGCTTCTTCCCCGTTCAAGCCAAAACGAAGGCTGATCACCGTTTTCTCGATATCCGGCAGTAATTCTAACCACGAATTCACCTGCTGCACATTCTTGTCTTCTCGTCTTTCCCCGAATATATTTCTTCCCCAATTTACCCCCTTCGTCCTTGCATGCCTCATCCCCCGCTGCAGTAATGAAACCGAGTCAGCAATTACCCTTTGTTGGACTGGTTTTCGAGAAGGGGTAGTACGAAAACAATTGGACAATTTCCGAAAATCAATGCCCGAGGTTCGATCGAAACGCACCCTAGCGTGAACTTTATTTTTCAGATCCTCGGTAGCAAGAACCCTCCCCTTACCACGTATTCTGGTGCCATCTGACAGGATAGCAAAATCCATGGACTCACCAACCCCCAAATCGAATGGTGCCTCCAGTTTCAATCCGCCTAGACTGATATCCAGGGTGCGCATGACCATCTCTTTCCCGTAACGGAAGCAGACGACCTGTTTCTTCACGGGGAAGCGAGGAAATTTCCGCTTTTCGTGCATGTCTTTACGTACCCCCTGTTACTCAGGTTCCATGGCCCGAAGTACGAGCAATTATAAAATCAGTGGTTGCGTTGTTGTTTTATGTATATCAATGAAAAAGCCGAGCCACCTATGTACCTCGGTAACCCGGCTGTGTCTTGGAAACTCATGGATCTCCCCCGCTAGACCCGTAATTTTTCCTCAAACTCTCGGACGGTATGGAATTTCGATGCTGACCTATAATAGCAGAATAGAACGAAATTAACAAGGAAAAAGGCATGGTCAATCCTTACCTTGCCTTCCAACAAAAAAGTCGGCCACTACGCCCCATCCATATCCCTTTCGACTGCCAGTTTGCAAGCCCGAACCAAGGGATAAAGACCAACTCTGACGATGCTTTTCAGGATGGGGCGACTTGAGATAAAGCTGGCCAATTTCGGGCTCTATTTATAATAGAAGGAAACAATAGCTCTTCCCATGCGGTTCGTCAGAAGGTACTTATCCCTCACCCTATCCAGGACTTTCACGTCTTCTGCCATACTGGACCCATAGGCGGCCGTCGCAATGAAACATCTACCTCCACCGCCACCACCGCCTCCAGTTATACTACCTCCGGCCGACACCGAGATGACTTCAATATTTTCGTCTCCCATGTGGGTGGGTTCGCCTTTGATCCCGCCGTTGGCGTTGATGAACTCACGAGCACCGGTGAGGTGATTAATAAGGCCAGCAAAGGAATCGGGGTCGTGCTGATGGGCTCTGCCACCCCCTAGGGGGAAAAGAACGTGCTTACTCGCATAGTAATCGAGCGCAACGGGATCGATTCCAGCAAGCAGCATATTGGTGCGATAAGTCACTTCCGGTGGGTAGCCGCCGAGACTCTCATGGCTCACCCAGATGCAGTCGAGTATGTTCAAATCAGGAACCCGCACAAGACTCCACATTTTCCCGCATTGCGTGCCCGATTCACTGTAATGACGGATGCCGGAATAACCATCAGCCATGGAAAGTATGCCGTAGCTATGTTTTAGAACGCCCGTGATGCCAGTACCTCCGTGTGTCTTCAGAACGGGAACGTTAATGAGCTTTACATGAGTACCGTATCCTGACCCGGTCCAAATCCCCTCCCAGAATTCTATCCGATACCCTCCCCCGGAGGTAAAGCAGGGGTAAGAGACATCTGAAGTTCTTCGGTAGCCCTCAGTCGAGTGATCCGAATCTGAAATGAAGTTGGACCGGATGGGATCCAAGAAGGTAAGAACTTACGGGGTAATCTTTGAAAACGGTGTTTACCAGATAATCCACGGTAAGGATAGTCTCCTCCTCGGCGTTTACGTAGATTCCATTATCTATTTCGGGCCAATCAGAATAATACCCCCCGTGCCGTGGGTAGCCATCGAAGCTTCCCTCGCCCTGGCCATTTTCAAAGATCACCACCTCTCCGTCAAAGCTGTCGGGGTGTTGAAGAATCCGATAAATCAATCCTCGTAGAACGTCGGTGTTTGTCGTACCACGGCACTTCCACTGGCAGTTCACTTTGATGAGCACCACGTCGTTGGTATCGATGATACCTCCAGGGCCTCCCCAAGGATGCCTACCGTCGGTTCGGTACAACTTCATCCCGCTTTCCGCAAGCAAGTCCAATAAGGAATCGAGACCTCGGTGACGAAGCTGACCGTCATGCACCGGGCATTCTCCCACTCGGAAAATTCGGGACTTATGCCCTTGGGAAAGAGCTCGCCTGGGGCTCACTAATCCCCTTGCATAGAACAAAGCTCCAGTTGAGGTAATCCCCTTGATGAACTCTCTCCTGGTGACCTTCCCCTTGTTTGCCACTTGAGCTCCCTCTCTATGGTTAACCGTAATAATTCACCCCTGTGGAAAAAGGGAATACCTAAACACGGCGATAAAACCATCCCTGAATCATCGGTCCAGTCTGCTGGACACATATTTTTTGAAAAAAATAAAATGGCGGGGCATGAGCTGTCAAATTTCTTTCGTCGTTAACTCAGGAACGACAGGACCCGAACCGAATGCTCCTAAGACCCTAAAAATGTAAGTTATTGATTTTCCAATAAATCTGGTTTTGGTCTCTTTCTGAGATATTTGAAAGGAGGACCTGGTTTTCCATTGATTCCTATGGATCTTTCTAATTCATGCAATCCCAGCTCCCATCATATTTGGTCTTGTTAGTCTGTTTTATCTCAGCACATTCAATTATACTTCTCTCATAAAAACGACAGTGATTTTCAGAATATCAACTTTCGATATTGTAACACTTTGTGGTATATAGAGCAAAAAATGATGTTCAACTGAGAACATAACTCTAACGTTCCAGAGTGAGTTGTGAGGAAATTCTGCCAGATGGTGCTAATGCTCACAGCTTCTGAGGGGTTTTTGTCGTTCGTCGGGGGCTTTTGTACTCTAGACCTCCATAACCAAAGCGGGCGATCCCATGACTACACAGGGCTTCAAACGTAAGCTCACTGCTATTCTCAGCGCGGACGTCAAAGGTTACAGCCGCCTCATGGGCGAGGATGAGGTGGCGACCGTCAGCTATCGCCTCGTTTTTTATTTGGGCGTATAGCTCCAAAATAAGAATGTTGAAGTAAAGATTGTTGCAATCACGTCCTTGTATACCACAACGTGGTATACCTGTCAAACGATCTTATGGAAAAGTTGTCAGATTTTTGTGCCGCTGACATATAAAATCGGGAATTCCCATTCTGCAGCGGCTAACCCCGTGAAATATGTCCAAGAGCGATCAGCGAGTACACCTTTCTCCTCTCTGGGACAAGGATTAACCCAGGCCTTTGCCAAATGCCTGATCTGAAAGCCTTCCCAGGAGAAAAGGGAAAAAACCCTTTACAACAAGCCACATTGTGGTATTATGGTAGAAAAACCCGAGCGGGAGATTCTGAATGGACAAAAAGGGGTTTTCAAAAATTCGAGGCCATTTGGGAAAGACTCAGAATCAAATGGCCCAGCTACTGGGTATCTCTTCTAAAGCCATACAGAGTTTTGAGCAGGGATGGAGGAACATTTCTGTGCATATTGAAAGACAGACGCTCTTCCTCCTGGCCATGAAGAGGTCCCATAATAAAAAGAGCACGCCCTGTTGGGTGATACGAAAATGTCCGATGGAGATGAGGCGAAATTGCTCTGCATGGGAATTTAACAGTGGGCAGCTTTGTTGGTTTATTAACGGGACCCTCTGCCAGGGCGAGGTGCAACAAAGCTGGCACGAGAAGATGAAGATATGTCGACAATGCGAGGTATTCCAATCTGTATTTCCTCTCCTATAAAAGCGAGTGGATAAGCCTCAGCTACCTCGCTCGTAGCCCCCTCGTTGATCCCATCATCAACGGAGCGGCCCAGTCCCTCGCAACTCTCCTGAACTTCCGAGAAGACTCCTTCGTCACAAAAATCCAGAGGTGTGAGATTTCCCTGGCCTTTCAATTTCTATAGCATACTTCACCATACGGCTCACCGTACTGTGGAATCGAGGATCAGTGGTTGGCCACCAGTTTGGCGAACTTCAGGAGGACTTGATCAAAGCCGCATGGTAGTTTGGAACCGAGGGGTGTCAAGATAGATCTCAAAAACGCCGCACGGAAACACATCCCAGCCCATATTGCAAAGCATCGATCGTCTTCGCATAATCCTCCTGGGTTGTGTCCTCAGGCATGATTTTGCAACTGGAGTTCTAAGGAATGGGGATGCAGGTAATACTGCTCCTTAAGGTGAGGCTGATCGTATTTGCGTTCGTAGTGATTGACGAGGGTGATCGGTACGATGAGGGGAATGCTGCCCTGACGATAAAGGTCGCTGATCTCAAGCAGTGCCTGTTTTTCATCCGGAGAGAGCTGTTTCCTGAAGTAACCCACGATATGCATCAGAACATTGGTATTTTTCTTAAGCGTGGATCTTAGACGAAAGGCTTCCATTAAGAGCTTCTGGTATTGTTCATAGAGCACTTTCAGCGCGATGTCTTTGGCCTGGGCCACAAGTTTCCCCATCACCCGGTGATGATGTGGGCTGTGGGAGAGGATCAACATCTTGTGCTTGGTATGAAAATCCACTAAGTTACCCCGGCTAACCTTTCCCCCCAGGCCCTCTCGCCACCGTTCAAGGGTAAAGATACGTTCTATGAAATTCTCACGGGGTTTTGGATCATGAAGCCGTCCCTTCTCTTCAACCGGAAGGAGAGGGAAATGTCCCATAAATCCCCTGGCGAAAATGCCCACCCCCTTCTTCTCGGAGATGCCAGTTTCATTATAAACCTTAACCCGCTCCATGCCGCTGGTGGGTGAATTACTCTTGAATATAAATCCAGAAAGTTCTTCCTTCTCCAACTCTCTGACCCGTTTGTGCACCCACTGGATCATCCGATCCGTATGATCTTGTTTTGTGCGTGAGGTGATAAGACGGGGTGAGTTCGGGTCACCCACCAGTCGAAAGGGCTCTCGGGGAATATTAAAACCGCATTCAACCTTGGGGCACGCGGGGACGTATTCGACGAATTTTCCAAGGGTGTCGGTAAGAGACCGTTCTAATCGGTGATCGCTATTCCACCGGACTCTTTCACCAAGTAAACAGGAGCTAATTCCAAATTTGATGAAAGTTTTCATGAGCTTCCCTCATGATTCTTATCCGAATCATTCTTAGAATTCCCCTGACACGATGTCAATCTTTAGTACAGTTCTAAGGAAGAACTGGGCTGAATCACGCCTTTGTCCTGGATTCGGAAAGGGATATCGGGAAGCTGAGGGTGAAACCCCAACCTTCTAACGGCCTCTCTCAAGGGCTTCCCAGAATTTCCGGCGGACTTCGTGGGCCCCGCGGGCGTTAGGCTCTATCTCTTGGACGAACCAGTAAGAGGGATCCTCGGGACAATGATGGGGATTGTTTGGATCTCCATGGTGGAATCCGTGGCCGAGAAAGTGGGAATATATGTCCGCGATTTGTGCCCCATAGCTCTTTCCCATATCCAGGATAGCCCTGTTAAAAGCGTGAAAGAGTTTATAGGCCGCTTGGATGTCCACCTCGGGTATAGTCAGGTCACCAACCCCATCCGTTGGATCATAGATAGTCCCCAGAATGATGGTGCAGTTGGGGTAGCGCTCATGGAGGACTTCAAGGATCTTCCTGAGATTGGAGCGGAAATCCGCTGTCGCCCCGTTGTCAATACCCCCTCCCGGGCTCAGGGACAAGAGAAAATCGTTCCCCCCAACCGTCAAAGTGACAATCGTTGGATCGTCGCCCCCGGGAGGCAAGGTTGGAAGCTGTTCTCTTAAGACACTGCTGGATGTGCCGCCATCAGAAGCCAGGAAATATGGATCGATTCCCGGATAGAGGGATTGGAGGTCCTTCCCCTTGAATTCGGGGTAGATTTCATCTTTATTGCGGTAGAAAAGAGAGATGGCCCCCCATCCGGCTCCTCCAGCATATTCATCAATGGAAATGCTATCACCCAACCCCACATAGCGCTTATAGAAACTTTCTGCCCAGGTTGCCGGTTTCCCTTGTCTCACTCCCTCCGAGAGCTTAACCCGTACCGGCTCTTTTTGAGCCGATTCATGGTCGCCCTGCTGGGAAGCACAATGTACTGGAGTATCGACATACCCTGGTGTGATAACCATAAGGAAAACCCCTACAAATGCTGCCCTCACCCTACCGTCTTGCCACCACGAGCTTTGTCCCCGGTTTTTCTTCATCCCTCTCATTTCCCGAGGGTGAACTTCCATTTACAGAACATGTCATCCGGATGGGGATCAGGGGGTGCGAAGAGGCATTCGACCTGGATTCGCTCATCGATCTCCCTGGCAAAATTTGTAAATTCACCCCGGTGCATCTCCTTGCAGACAAATTCACCCAATCCCCGTTTGAGCCGTGCCTCTTGAGTAGGACAACTGGGGACCTCTATAATCACCTCGTCCTCCCCCTCATGAATCTGATAGCCCACCAGGATATGCCAGGGGAAGTATCTCAAGGCCTTCACAACCCCCCCCAATCCCTTTTCCTTGATACGAAAGCGCCGAATTAGGTCCTTCGCGGCCATTCCGGCCACCCTCCCCCAAACTCTTTCGTTGATTCGCTCTGCGGTCTTCTGATCAAACTCCTCGCCGATGTAGATGAACCAGAAGGCATCCACCACCCGGTAATGCCACAGTAAAAATTCGATGTAGCTCTTAAGGGCTGGGGGGGCCATGCCCTCGAATTGTGAAAGATCCATTGGTCCTCCTTTGGGTGAGAAATCGTCCCCTCCTTGCACCTCATGGCACCGATGACTAGGTTACTACTTCTGAAAAAACATCTTCCAAAATGTTCAAGGCGATATCGATCTCCTTCTGGGTTACGTTGAGCGGAGGGAGAAAGCGGATTGATTCGAACCCGCATGAGGTCAGGAGTAACCCTTTTTGAAAGGCACTTCGAATCACTCGGTTCCGCAGCTCATCGCTCTCCACCGAAATGGCATCCATGAGCCCGAGGCCTCGGACATCGTGGATCACGGGGAACCGTGATTGGAGTTGACGCAGGCCGGAGAGGAAGTAATTCCCCATCTCCTCGGCATTCTTGAGGAGATCTTCTTCTTGAATGGTCTGGATGACCTGATAGCCCACGGCGGAGCTGATGGCGTTGCCCTCGCCCCATGTCGAGGAAATCCTCCTCTCCTCCCGTGGGAAAAACGTGCCTTTCCCAATGGTGGCGCCTACCCTTAAGGCCTTGGCGGATGTTATGATGTCTGGAACCACGCCGAAATGTTCTACAGCCCACCACTTTCCCGTACGGCCTAACCCCGATTGGATTTCGTCCACGATCAGCGGGATTCCCTCGCGGTGAGCAATCTCGGCCACTTCTCGGATAAACTCGGGTTTGGCGATATCATATCCTCCTTCACCCAGGATGGGTTCGATGATGATATACGCTACCTCCTCCGGGTCGATAAGACCGATATCCGGGTCAAGGACTTGGGCCAGACGGCTGATCACGCCTTTCCTTCGGATGGAGTATATCTTCCACCCGCAGTCACACCCTTCCTGGCAGCGACAAAAAGGCAGCTCCACGATCTTTGGGATCTGCGGATACCAGTCGCGGTGGACCTTTTTGCTCCTGTTGAGGGAGAGCGCCCCCAAGGTTCTCCCATGGAAGGCCCCCAGAAAGCAGAACCCATATCCATGGTTTCGACGGTAGTCATAACAGATCTTGATGGCATTCTCAACCGCCTCCGCACCGGAATTGGATAAGAAGGCGCTCTTGAAACCGAATTGTTGGGAAATCTCCATGAGCTTATGGTGAAGGTGGGAAGGAGTCGGAATGGAACACTCGCTGGGATCTTCACCATAGGCCCCGATGAAGTCGGTTCCGGCATAACGATCCGGGTCGATCTCCGCGATTTTTTTCGCCACTTCGACAAGGTTGGGATGGTTATAGCCCAACGGGGAGCTCGCCACGTGGCTAACGAAGTCCATGATGATATTGCCATCTACATCCGTACAGAATGGCCCAATGGCTGGTTTAGATCGATCCCAAATAAAATCATAGAAATACGTTGAATGAGCGGCGTACATTTTATGAAATTGAGCCCATTTGCGCGTATTGGGACCGGGCGGAGTAACCTTTATTGACGGTGCGACCTTTTCCCTCTCCATGGTAATCTCCTCAATAAGGGACGGTTCCTATGGTTTGTTGAGTTTCATTGGTTTTTTGAGTGCTCTGTTGTCCTTTCACCTCAATGCTTCTAGGTCTATTGTCCAAATTTCCTTCCGCTCACCCCTCGTTGGGTACACCAGATTACGTTCCAGGTCCGAGATAACTAATAAAACTCAAGCAACGTTAGCAAACTACTGCAACACAGGGGCAAGCACATCTTCCAGTGTGGGATGGCCGATCCCCTGATATTCATATCGAACTCTGATCATCCGTTTCCCGATCGTAATCAACCTAGACAGGTCGACCGGGGTGGCGCTAACCACCAAATCACATGCCGTCGCGTTGATGGTGGCTTCCAACTCCTCTACCTGCTCTGTGCTGTATCCAACCGCCGGAAGTACCTTTTCCAAATGAGGATACCTCTCAAAGGTCTCCCGCAGGCTCCCCACTGCGAATGGCCTGGCGTCCACCAATTCCTTGGCGCCAAATTTCTGAGCTGCCACAACCCCTGCACCATAGGGCATCTCCCCATGGGTCACCGTCGGTCCATCCTCGATAACAAGGACCCGCTTCCCCGATATGAGAGAGGGATCTTCGACAGATACGGGTGATGCGGCGCAAATGACCACGGCCTTGGGGTTGACGCATCGGATGTTATCCCTCACCCGATCCAGATTTCGGGGATCCACCGTATCGACTTTATTGATTATCACTGCATCAGCAAGGCGCATATTGGTTTCCCCGGGGTAATACCGGAGCTCGTGTCCTGGCCGGTGGGGATCGACGAGCACGATATGAACCGTAGGTTTGAAAAAAGGTGTATCGTTGTTTCCACCGTCCCACACGAGGATATCCGCCTCCTCCTGAGCTTGTGACAGGATCTCCCCGTAATCCACCCCCGCGTATACGACGAATCCCCTTTCTATATGGGGTTCATACTCCTCCCGTTCTTCAATAGTGCAATTGTAATGGTCAAAATCCTCTCGAATCGCAAACCGCTGGGCCCTTTGTCGGGCAAGGTCTCCATATGGCATGGGGTGGCGAACTACTACCACGATTTTACCCTTTTGAGCCAGAATGTCGCATATCTTCCGGGTAGTCTGACTCTTGCCACACCCGGTTCTTACTGCTCCCACGGAGACAACGGGGACCTTAGCCTCTAATTGCGTGTGAGCGACCCCTAACATCATGAAATCGGCTCCTGCGGCGCTCACTTCGGCCTCATGGTGCATGAGGTCTGCATAGGAAACATCGCTATACGAGAAGACCACCAAGTCAACGGACTCAGAACGGATGAGGGAAACTAGGTCCGATTCCGAGTAGATCGGAATCCCCTTTGGGTAGAGTTCCCCCGCTAACTCAGCCGGATAACCCCTCCCCTCGATGGTGGGGATCTGTGCTGCGGTGAAGGCAACTACCCGGTACTCCGCTCGATGGCGAAAGCAGACATTGAAGTTGTGAAAATCCCTCCCCGCTGCCCCCATGATGATCACCCTTACGGCTCCCCTCGTTCTCCTTCTTTTCATCACCGCCATCCCACCAAGATGGTATTTACGAATTTAGGCGCCTTCACGATTTATAGCGAATCTCGCCCTTCACCATCGCTACCACTGTGATTGTCAAGCTGGAATGATCCAGTTTGAAGGGCACACCGGGACTCAAATCTTCCTCCTCAACTTCTCAATGGCGTTACCACTGAGTTCGCTCAAGAAAGAGAATGAGAGCTTGTGAGTATGATTCATATCTTCAATATGGGCGATTTCGGTCGGCGAGTGGCTACAACGCCTGGGGATAAATATGCCACCGACAGGAATTCCTCCTCCCTCCATATGAACCGTAGCCGCGTCGGTCCAGGCCCGGAAGATATCGGTCTGAAAGGGAATGTCATGCCTTTCGGCAGTGTCGACGAGCCGATCTCGGATTTTTCGGCAATATATCGTCCCCATCAAAATGTTGGGCAAGAAATCCATGGTGCGGATGACGGGTCCGTGACCCAACTGACCCGTTGCCTGCTGTGGGGGAGTCGTTGGATCCGCGGCTGGAACTGTATCGATGACTAAGGCCAGATCCGGCCTCAGGGATTGGGCCGCCACCCTGACACCTCGGGACCCAATCTCTTCCTGGGTCGTCGCCACCAGGTAGACGGCATAATCCAGAGAAGACGTCTTGAGTTCCTTGGCCAGTTCCCTGAGCACGGCGCACCCCATTCGGTCATCGAGGGCCTTGCTGACGATGTATCCTCTTCCCAATTCCTGGTAGTTCGGATGATAAACAATAGAATCCCCAACCTCAATTCCTATCTCGCCCACCTCTGCCGCATTTTTTGCTCCCACGTCTATCCAAAGCTCTTGCACAGAAATCGGCTTTTTCAGTTCTTCCGGGGTTAACAAATGCTTCCCCTTCACCCCGATGATTCCCGTTTGGACCCCTTCCCGAGAGACGATATCCACCTTTCGGCTGAGAAGAACCCTCTCGTCAATCACACCATTGAGGTCGAAATAGATATACCCCTGGGGATTGATATACTTCACGCACATTCCCACTTCATCGGTATGGGCGCAGACCATCACGGATCTCTTCGATTTCGACGGCCCAATACGGGCTACGACGTTGCCCATGGAATCCGTCGAAACATCGGAGACGATTTCGGCAAATTGGCGGAGCATCTCCCTGGCCACATCCTCCTCAAAGCCAGATCCTCCTGGTATGGATACCAATTTCCTCAGAAAACCCTCCATCGACTCCCTCTCCTCATCCATCGCTCTTCCTCCTAAACCGCTTTCCCGCAATAGGGACAAAAGTCGAATTCCCTTTTTAATCCTCTCCCGCAACGCTTGCAGACCAAATCGCCAGTTGTAGGTCTCATGCCGATGCCGTGGCCTATTTCATCGGAAATCCCCCCGCATCTTTCGCAGATGACGGAGGGTCTGCCCCGGCTCACCGGAAAGATGGGGATAAAAAAGATGCTCAGATAATGATCGATTCTCTTGAGATAGGCCTGGGCTTCTCCGCACAGAGGACACAACCGTGGATTGCTATCAATCGTCTTGGTTTTCGGATGAACTCCCGCAATGAAAATCATGGGATACGTTCGAACTGGTCCTCTACCCTTTCGAGAAGTCTCAATGGGAGAAGTGTAACCATTTAAGTCCATCTTGTCAAAAAGGAGAGAAAATTTAGTTTGTTGGGTTTCTTGAGTTCATTGGGTCTATTGGGTTTATCCGTTTATTTGGTTAATTTGGTTTGTTTGGTTAATCTGGTTCACTGGTCCGTTCGGTTTATTCAGTTTGTCCGGTTTGTTCGGTTGTGGAAAAAAAAGTTGCCCAGGCACGAAATGCTTCATTAGATGATCCTTTCGGGTTTCACAGGAGGGGGAGCTCCGGGAGGGAAATGGAATTCCAACTCCACTACCTAACGTTTGTTGGTATAATAATGGTTTCGATGGGCAGTAACGGTACAAGGAGGTAAGGAAGAGATGACTCCCAGGATATCCGCAACGGTTTCCTTAACGAGGGATGAGATCGTCCACCTCTATTCCGGAGGGGTCTTAAACCTGAGGATTAAGGGGAAAGAAACGGAGGCATCAATCGAGCTCTCAAGTTCGGATGCCCCTCCCAGACGGGCTACTCGCATCCGCTTTAAAACCATCACGGCGGATTAGTGGGAGTTCATCCCTTTTAGAAAATGCCGAGGAAATAGTGGCGGGCACGCATAGTCGTACGGAATTCCGATAAATCCCTAAGACCGTAATTTCCCCTTGAGTTCCTTTTCAAGGGCCCGGAGGATTCGGTGCCTGAGACGGCTGATATCGTCGGGTGTTAGGGTCCTATCCAGGGCCCGATAGGTTAGTGAATAGGCAAGGCTCTTTTTGCCAGGCGAAACCTGAGGCCCTTTATAGAAGTCGAACAGGTGGGCTCCGACGAGGAATTTTCCCCCGGCGCTCTGGATGACCTCTCGGACTCGCTCTGCCGAGATATCCTCATCCACGACAATGGCCAAATCCTCGCTGAGGGCCGGAAACCGAGAAATAGGCGCCAGCTTTCCGGTGAGATAAGCATCTTCGAGGAGCATCTCTAAATCGAGTTCCGCCAAACAGACGGGCTGCCCGGATTCCTGCGAAAGATCAAAGGCGTCAAGGACCTTGGGATGGACTTCGCCCAGGATACCCACTTCCCCTTTCCCCGTAATCAACTGTGCGGCGCGACCGGGATGGAATGTGCGGCTTTCAGCCGGTTTCAGATGCCACTCCCCGATTCCCAACTTGCTCAGCAGGATTTCGATCACACCCTTGAGATCGAAGAAATCCATGGAGCCCATCTCCTTCTTCAGCCAAGATGGGGCTTCCCTAGGACCAGTCATGCTAATTCCCAAACGACGCAACTCACGGGGCAAGGTCTCTCCCCCTACAGGGTGGTAAACCCGCCCCACCTCGAAAATGGCCACCCGATCGGTATAACGGAGATTATCCCTCACCGTCTCCAGCAAGCAATTCATGAGGGATCGCCGCATGAACTCCCTTTCGCTCGATAAGGGGTTAGCCAATCTGATGTAGTCGGCTTCCCTTGGAGGGGCACCCCCTGGATCCACCTTGCCAACTGTCTCGAGGTTCGTGATGGAATAGGTAATCACCTCCTGTAATCCACAACCAACCAGCACATCTCGCACGAACTCCTCTTTCTCCAGCGATTCGTTTCGCTCCTGGGGAGGTAGTTCATCCGCCATCAATGTGGCGGGGATTCTATCGTATCCATAAATCCGAGCCACCTCTTCTACGAGGTCGGCGGGGAAGCTGATGTCCAGGCGGTGATCGGGAACGGTGGCGCAAATAACCTTCCCTCTCTTCTCACATCGAAAATCGAGGGCCTCCAGGACCTCCATAACACCTTCGTCGTTTATCTTTATTCCTGTTATCCGCTCCACCTCATGAGCAGTGATTTCCACGATCTCCTTCTCCTGTTTGACGGGATAGACGTCAACTACTCCCTTAGCGATCGTCCCTCCCCCAAGTTGTCTCATCAAGTCTGTGGCTCTCTTTGCGGCGGGGATGGTCATCGAGGCCGGAACACCTCGGCCGAACCTGGCCGATGCCTCGCTGGACAACTTGAGCGCCTGGGATGTGTGGCGATTGTTGACATGGGAGAAGCTTGCGGCCTCCAAAAGGATATCCCTCGTCCTTTCCGTTACCTCACTCTCAAATCCTCCCATCACACCGGCAATAGCAACTGGCCCGCCGCCATCGGTGATGAGCAACATATCCTCGGTCAAGGCCCGCTTTACGCCATCCAGTGTGGTTATGGTCTCTCCCGGCTTCGCACGCCGAACGATAATAACGGGGGAACCCTCATCGGACACTCCTGCAATGCCCTGCCGATTGCGGAGCATGTCATAGTCGAAGGCGTGCAAAGGCTGTCCCCACTCCAGCATAACGTAATTGGTGATATCCACGATGTTGTTAATGGGCCTCATTCCCGATAGCAACAGGCGTCTCTGCATCCATTTGGGGGAGGGTCCTATCCTGACATCCCTGATGAGGGTTGCCGAGTAGCGAAAACAGAGGTCAGGGTCTGCTATTTCGACCTCTGCCTGGTCTTGAATCGGTTCGCCGAGGGCTTCCATCGCGGGGATGTCCACGTGCAACTTTTGCCGGGTGAGGGCGGCCACTTCCCGGGCCACCCCGACCATGGAGAAGCATCGTGCCAGGTTGGGGGTGAGGTCAAGATCCAAGACAGTATCCCCCATATACTCGGCAAGGGACGTCCCAACGGGTGCATCTTCATCGAGAAGGAGGATGCCCGTATGCTCATCGGATAAGCCCAGTTCCTTTTCGGAACAGACCATCCCCTCTGAGGGAATCCCACGGATTTTGCTGGACTTGAGCGTAGTATACCTCAACTCCTGGGAATAGCCGTCTATGAGCCGAGCACCTGCGATGGCGAAGGCCACCTTCTGCCCCTTCTGGCCAACCCTGAGATTGGGGGCACCGGTCACAACGCTCATGGGCTCGCCCGCCCCGTAATCGACCGTGACCACGGTCAAACGGTCGGCATTGGGATGTTCTTCGACCCTCAAGACTTTGCCTACGAAGATCTTCTCACGATTCCATTCAGATCCAATATCCTCGACCGACGCAACCTCCAGGCCGACTAAGGTCATGCGTTCAGCCAGCTCCTCAATGTCCATCGTGATATCCACGTAATCTCTCAACCAGCTGATGGGTACCTTCATGCCCTGGCTCGCCCTCCGGGATCAAAAATCGAGTTTGCAACCGTTCCGCTTCACCAAGAATGGTGAACGAAAAAATCTTAACCCCGTTGTTGCAAAAATGCTAACGTCAGCAATAGGCAGACTTTCTGAAATATTGAAAGGCCTGCAAGAAATCAATGCACATTTTGATTCAATTACGGGGTAAATTCTCGTTCAGAGCTCCTTTCCCAGTTTTTCAGAGTTCTTAAGAGGCAATGGACCCAAAATGTCAGGGGGCTTTTAAAACTGGCTCAGGAAACGCAAGTCATTGCTGAAAAAGTAGCGGATATCGTCAATACGGTGTCTCAGCATCGCGATCCGCTCAGGTCCCATGCCGAAGGCGAACCCACTGAATGCCGCCGGATCATAGCCACCATTTTCCAGAACAACTGGATGCACCATGCCCGCCCCCAGGATCTCCAACCACCCCGTTTTCTTGCATACCGAACATCCTTTGCCCCCGCATAAAATGCAATCGATATCCACCTCGACGCTGGGTTCGGTGAAGGGGAAATAGCTACAGCGGAAACGAACCTTCCGGTCGGGCCCGAACATCTGATGTCCGAACTCGATCATGGTTCCCTTCAAATCGCCGAGGGTAATCCGTTTCCCCACCGCGAGCCCCTCCACCTGGTAAAACATAAAATCCGAACGAGAGGAAACCTGCTCATACCGGTAGCATTTCCCCGGAAGAATAACCCGTATGGGATTGGGGCAGAATTGCCGCATTGCCCTGATCTGCCCCGGCGAGGTATGAGTTCTCAGGAGGACCCCCTCCCGCGTGGTGTAAAAGGTATCCCACATATCCCTGGCGGGATGTCCCTTGGGCATGTTGAGCAACTCGAAATTGTTGAGTTCAGTTTCTACCTCGGGCGCTTCGAAAACCTGAAACCCCATCTTCGCAAAGATGGCATAGATGGTCCTCAGGGTCTGAGTGCTGATATGGAGCCGACCCACATCGATTGGCCGACCGGGGAGGGTGACGTCGACCCGCTCCTGCAGGAAGGCATCCCGTTGGATGGCCTTCAACGCCTCAATCCGTTCTCCATAGGCGCTTTCCAAAGCGGAATTTACTTCATTGGCTCGCTTGCCTGCCAGGGGACGTTCTTTTCTCGGGAGTTTACCGATTTCTTGAAAGATCTCCGTAAGCTCACTCCTCCTCCCAAGGTACTTCACTCGCCATTCATCCAGATCCGCCAGATTCCGTAAATCCTCCAAGTCTCCTCTGGCCCTCTCCAACAAACGGTCTAATCGATCGAGCATAAATCGAACCCCTTCTTCCCTCTAAAGTCCTACGATTGTACCGAAACACGAGGAAGAAAGAAAGGGGGAATTTCCTCTATTCCGTCGAGGTTCATCACGGGTTTTCCCCCTGGAGGAAACCTTTAGCCTTTTACACGACAAAGGTGCCATCAGTTCGAGCCCCGCAGTGCCCACATTTTCCGTTTTTCACATTGTATTGGTTGATATAATATCCGGTTCTCCCGATCAGGAGTTTTCCGCATCGATAACAATAGGTGTTTTCCCACTCTCCGGCCGGGACATTGCCCACGTAGACATACCGGAGCCCCATATCGAGCCCAATTTTTCTGGCTCTTACCAGCGTCTCGACAGGCGTACGGGGTTGATCGTTGAGCTTGTATGTAGGGTAGTATTGGCTGATATGCCAGGGAACGTCAGCACCCAATTCCAAGATAAATCGAGCGATTCCCTTTATTTCCTCCTCTGAGTCATTGTACGTGGGGATTACCAGAGTTGTAATCTCAATCCAGATACCCAATTCTCGATAGAGCCTGATGGAATCCAGAACGGGTTGAAGCCTTGCCCCACAGATTTTTTTGTAGAAATCATCGGAGAGGGACTTCAGATCGATATTGGCCGCATCCAAATATGGCTTGATGGCCCGTAGTGCTTCAGGGGTGATATAGCCATTGGTTACGAAAACATTTTTCATACCCTCGAGGCTGGCCAATTTAGCCGTATCCAATGCATACTCGAGAAAGATTGTGGGCTCGGTATAGGTATAGGCGATGCTATCGCATTGGCTCCGCTTCGCGAGGAAGACCATTCGCTCAGGAGGTAATTCTTCCCCATAAATATTCCCACTGCTTCCCACCTGGGAGATAGTGAAATTTTGACAATGAAGGCACTTAAAGTTGCACCCTACTGTGGCCACGGAGAATATGTTGGTCCCCGGCATAAAATGGAATAGAGGCTTCTTCTCGATGGGATCGATGGCTGTGGAAATCGCCCTCCCGTAAACGAGGGTATACAGGGCCCCATCCCTATTTTCCCTCACGCCGCAGATACCCCTCTTACCGTCCCCTATCGTGCATCGATGGAAACAGAGATGGCATTGGACAACGGGTGGTTCCTTCTTCTCATAGAACATGGCCTCTTTCATCGACAACCCCTTCTATGCCCCGTCCCAATGGAGCCTCTCCTTATTTGAATACCAGTGAACCGGGTCGATGTAGTATTCCTGCAAATCCCGGAAAATAAGGAGATGTCCCCTCTCCTCATAGGCCAATTGCTGATAGAACTTCTTTTCGATAAGAACCCCCGCCCTGTCGGCCAAATCCTGACAGAAGCGGACCCCTTCTCCTCATATTCTCTGGCCATCTTAGCGGCCTCGATATCATTGGTTTCGACCTTGACGTTCTGATCCAACTTCTCCCTCGCCTCTTCAAAGACATTTTTTAAAGGGCTCTTTTTCGTGAAAAGGGCAGGCCGATCCGGCCACTCACGCGTCTTGATCAGGGAGTCATAGACCTCTCGTATCCTCTTGATATGCTCCAATTCCGCATCGGCGATGGATCGGAACATGAGTTGCCCGTACTTCTGCTTGGTCTTTTTGTTAGCATCCAAGAAGAACTTCCGCCCATCCTTCTCGAATTTGATGGCTGCTTTTAAAGCTTCCAATCCCGATCTTCTTCCCATATTTCTTCCCCTTAGATGGTTATTTTTTGAAGCTCAGTTCAAAATAATAAAATGAGCTCGGCCTAAAAGTCAAAAAATGGGGAAAAGTCTAATCCATCTTCAATCCCTTCCACCGTCCTTTTCCAAACCGGAGAGCCATAAGTGTCCCTTGAAACGTCATGGATGTGACCATTACGACCCATACCCCCGTCGCCCCATAGCCCAGGATGAGGGCAACCAAGAAGGCCAATGGGAGCCGGATAAACCACATTCCAATGAGGATTACCCACATGGCTCCCTTGGTGTCACCGGCTCCCTGGAGACCACCTCCTAGAATCAGGCTTAACGCCATGAAGGGCACGGAAATCATATTAATTTTCAGATAGCGGGTGGTCTCTTCGAGGACTTCCGCCTCCTTCGCTAAAATGGAGGCAAAAAAGTGTGCCCGTATAAAGATTACAAAGGCGACGAGACTCAAGAGAACCACTCCCACAAGGGTGATATTCCACCCCACCTTTGCAGCCCTGTCGGCCTTTCCGGCCCCGAGATTTTGCCCCACAAGGACCGATGCCGCCATATTCAGGGCTAAAGCCGGAAGGACGATGATGGCTTCAATTCTGAACCCATTCGTAATGGATGCAAGAGCGGTAATACCTGTATCTCCCAACCGCCCAAGAAGGTTATAGAGGACGATGGTCCCGGTATTCCAGGCTATCTGAAACACTTTAACTATTTTTGAGTACAACTACGGGACGATTCCCATATCCTCTAACCACCGTATCGCTCTCCCATAATTCGGCGGCCAAGCTCGTGGCCTGTAGAGTTTTGTCTTCTCACCCCAGATTGGGTATACTCTTCCGCCAAATAAGACTCCGAGGAATGCTCGCCTTTCCTCTATAGTACGCTTCTCAAGCCGTTTGAATATGTCGGCCGATAGCTTGTCCGGGTCAAAGTCAGCCCAATCCTGCTCCAGCGATTCCATTTCCCCTAACTCCTCAACAATGGATTGCTGATCCTTAATTAGTTCCACCAACTGTTCCTGATACCGAGCCGCCTCCTTCCTAATGGCACTTGCCAATGTATCATCGCTTGTCTCAATAAGACGTCTTGCCGCCCGTTCGATCTTCGCCCGGATACCAGCAATCTTCTTATCAAGACCTTGTTTTTCCTTCTCCAACTTAGCCTTCCGGTTAGTATCTGACGGTTGCCAGCCATCCAACCACTCAACATAAGGAAGCTGTTCCTTGAGATGCTCCCATATCATATTCTCCACGTCCCGAGCCGGTAGATAGGAACGGTTGCACAGCTTCTTGCCTGTATGCCTTCGTGAACACACATAATAGATCCACTTTCTTGTCCTCTTCACAATCATTGGACTGCCACATGGACAATAGACAAGGCCAGCTAGCAATCGATCACTCCGTGGTGATCTCTTCTTCTGGAACTTTCTGCTGTCTAGTATCGCAATTGCCCTGTCCTGATCCTTAATACTAATGAAATAATCTGCCGTAATTGCCTCTGCCTCATCCCTCATCACTTTTGGACGGGAATAAATAATGTTCCGCATGATATTATCAATGGTTGATCTTCTCCAAACACCACCAAGCTTTGTGGGATAACCTGCAACCTTAATCCTCTCGGCTATCTTGTTCAGGCTCATACCATTGAGTAGGAATTTGAAGATCTCCTTAACTACTGCAACTTCCTCTGCTACCTGTACGAACTTCTCACCATTCCATTTGAAGCCATACGGGCGTGAGGATTCTCCCCATACCCATTTACCCTGCTGTATCGCTGCACTCTTACCAGCGGTTGTCCGTTCCTTGATCAGATCCTTTTCCCACTCATAGAATGCAGCCAAGAAGGTGAAGAAGAGCTTACCGGTGGAGGTTGTGGTATCGATGCTTTCCTTCAGTATAATTAGTTTGATGTCCTTCTCTCGCCACTCCTGGGTAATGTCCAGTGCTTCCTTGGTGTTCCTGAATAGCCTGCTCAGTGATGTGACCACAACCCCATCATATTTACCCGCCCTTATGTCCTTGAGCATGCGGGTAAAGGCTGGTCTGCTCTCAATGTCCTTGGCACTGATCCCCGGGTCCTCAAACACAACGTACCTATATTTCTTACCCTTACAATACCCAGTAGTCTCCTTCCGCTGGTCCTCGAAACCCTGACCATGCTCTACCTGGAAGCTACCGCTGACTCGGATATAACAGGCGAATCGCTTCATAACGACTATTGTAAATACCTAATTCTAAATGTCAAGTTTTTCTTTCTCAGGAATTCCGTCAAACAGTCGTCTGGGGCACGAAAGGGACAGGTTTTCCTCGAAGTTCTTAGGACAATGAATGAACTACGTCCTCAGTGGCAAAAGATCCCTGTCTTACCGCTGCCTCGGGCCAATCGCAGTAATTGGTCAGAAGGTAACAGAGACGACAAGAGGACTTTCAGTCCCATAAGGGAATCAGGCGATTTCCCACTATTTTCAAACCCTTACGTATCAACCACTTCCTGGAACCATGTTGGAATACGTTGGGTTATGTTGGGTTATTTTCGGTTGTGGTGGTTACAATTCAGTTACAGTTTTAGAAGGCAGTTTGACCTGAGTCTCACACCAAAAGGAAATGGGGCAAGCCGATGAAGCTAACCCCCCGAGATAATTTGGTGTCCCCAACCGGATTTGAACCGGTGTTGCCGGCGTGAAAGGGTAATGACACAGTTTTTGTAAGTACCTGAATTACCTATAAGTTGCCGAAATTATTGGGGTGACGGTGTGGGAGAAAGTGTGAGATTTTATCAGATTTTGTGCACCATTTTTAAGAAAGTCCCACACCCGAGTCTCACACCTTTTGGGAAGGGGGAGAAATTCGATGTCGGTCTCAGTGGTTGGGTCAGAATCAATGTTTCTACCACAAATCGATACTTTTCGGGTACTCCCTCGATGATCGATTTCATCTTGAATCATTGATTGAACCAAACCTCGGATCACGCCATTAGAAACCTTGTCAACTCATAAACTTTTGTCTTATTGGAATTAAAGCCTAGCCAGAAATTCAATCAACAAATGATCGTCCTTCCAACCTTGAATGCAAAGTCAGGGAAATCCCCCGAATATTTATTGGTTCTAATGATTTTGGCTCCGATAGCCCTCTCCAGAATAGAAGAATTCGCAGCAAGGTAGGTTAAGAGTTCCGACTCATTTCGTGAGTTGTTGAAAATTATGGGGTTTTCCACATGGAAATTACTCGAAAACACTGCAAAAGAATTCAATATCGCAAAGACCCCCCCATAGATCTATACAAATAAGTATGCATCTATAATCAAATTTGCAGCAGTCCGGGTCGCGGCAGTCGATCTTTCCGTCCCCATCATTGTCGATGCCATCGAGACAGAGCTCATTTCCCTCCAGATTGCGCGTCCACCACCAATTCTTGCCTGAGTCGCCACGGACCCAGGAGCCCTTCATTGCCGGTCCTGTTGGGCCAGCCCCCACCTCTTTAAAGGTAGTAAAAAACAAGACATCTTGGATTAGCTGCTCATATTGGCCCCAGCGGCCGCGGAACTGCAGCCACTCCGGTTCGGTGACCTGATAACCCGGCAGCGCGGAAGAGATGATGCGATACTTACCAGGCAGATTGGTGAAGAATACTTCAGCGTCTCCATTGGTTAAATCGCGCAAATCAACCGACGCCGTGCCAAACCAATAATCCCATTCAAAAACTCTTTCGTAGTCATGTGCACCAGCATTGGGGTAATGAGCGTGCGAATATTTGGCCACATAGATCCGCGGGTGCGTGCCGTCAAACTCCATGACATTGACGAAATTGTTCCTCCAGACCCATTGGCCTCCGCCGTGTCTCGACATATAGACGGCAAAAAGCTCTTTGGTCCTGTTATCGAAGCGCAAAGTGACCTGCTCCCAGTCTCCGTAATGCCTGCCGGCCTCATTAAAATGCATAACGAAGCAATCTTCTCCGCTTGCGCAGATCTCCGCTCTCGCCGGCCCATTGAAGGGATAGAAGAGCCAGAACTGTAAGTCAGTGAACAGCCAATTCCAGGGTCGAACCCTAACAAGTGCTTTTGCCCTGTCGAGGCTCCCCGGCTTTAAAGTATCGTCGATGTAAAGATAATGTCTGAACGACGGATCGCTAAAGTCGGAACTTGATCTTACGTAGGATTCAACATCCTGCATGAGGCCCGCGGCCGACGTGCTCAAACGGCCAAGGGTAGTGAAGGAAAAAGAATCGCAGTCCCATTCATTCTCCACAAGGCCCCATACCAAGGCCGCCCGGTCCAAGACGTATTCCGGGTCGTCTAAGAAATAGTCTTCCCACTTGTCGTAATTATTGCCGGAGTCGTAGAAATACAGGTGTGGTCCATAACGTTGGACAAGTTCTTCTATCGCCGCTGAATCAGGCTCATATCTCTTCACTGACCTCGCATCGATACAGAACAAACCATCTATTGGTGGGGTGCTGTGGGAATTATTGCCTGTGAAGGTTCCGACAAAGATCCCATTCTCGTCTGCAGGAATGATCTGCCATGAACCAAAATCGACATTTGCACCTGTTCCGTGATCGATCCAGATCGTGTTTCCCGCCTTTGCCGGGACCACCAGGTCCTGCCGCACGCATTTCACCGCATCGGTGCTTGGTTTTGAGTACCATTCCTGGGCAACTAGGCCGAGGCATACATATCCTGCCGGGGGAACAGGCTTCCAGAAGGAGCCGTCCCTGCTAGGAGATCCCCGATCGTCCCACACCCATGTGTAGTCTACGGGGCTTGCCAGGGCCCCTGGTTCCAATTCCCGCGCAGCAAACATGAATCCCCCGGGGTAGGAGTAGTCACCCTGACCGTAGT